>Ga0181520_10002445_pt1 | contig 34431 bp, 23 predicted proteins | sample PEATcosm2014_Bin_29_FD_132451 | JGI IMG/M metagenome (GOLD analysis project Ga0181520, IMG submission 132451) | Peatland microbial communities from MTU Mesocosm Facility, Houghton, MI, USA - PEATcosm2014_Bin02_30_metaG | ecosystem: Environmental > Terrestrial > Soil > Wetlands > Peat | place...
GCCCATGATAGCCGATTCGAGCCCTTAGGTGGAGATCGTTTGTCCACCGCCCGGGTTTACGAAAACGCCTCCGCAGTCCCCCCCGTTTTCACGGGCTTTCTTGATCGCCGGGAATTGCTGGACTCGCACAAGAAACACAAACGGGTTCCGCAGTCGAATCTACGGAACCCGTTGTCTACAAACGAATTAAGCAAGCGGAGGGCAAGGGAGTCGAACCCTCAACGGCTTGCGCCGCACCTGATTTCGAGTCAGGCTGCTAACCATTCGCGTACCCTCCGGAACGCTACCCGATAATCTAGCTCCGCCACCGCCCACTGACAAGCCGCTCGCGGCCGACTATTCCCCTCACAGTAGTGTGATTCAAGTTGCGTTTCGTAGGCGGACGACACTGATAATAGGGGTTAGAGGGCTTATGGCGCCGGACGGCGGCGCGACGGCCGGCCCCTCGCCTCTACCGAGTTGAACCAATAGACTGAAGAGGGGACAGGAAACGGGGGCACATCCGCGCTGCGAAGCTGCAAGCGTGCTGCTGCATCCCGTGGTAAATCCGGCGCCGATGGTTTCACAAGCCTTGCCTCCGACCCCTGCCCCGTGAACCCTGACCCCTGAACCCTGAACCCTGAACCCTATCTCCCGTGCCCGACTTTCGCATCGACCTGAACATCTTCCGCGGTCCGCTGGACCTGCTGCTCTACCTGGTGCGGAAGCACGAGGTCGAGATCATCGATATTCCCATCGCCACGATTACCGACCAGTATCTCGAGTACCTGGCCGTGATCGAGCAGTTGGACGTCGATGCGGTGGGCGATTTTCTGGCCATGGCCAGCATGCTAATCGAGATCAAGTCGCAGCAAGTGCTGCCGCGGAGCGACGAGATTCAAGAGGAGATGGAAGACCCCCGGCAGGAGCTGGTCCGCCGGCTGCTGGAATACAAGAAATACCGCGACGCGGCCAGCATCCTCGAAGAGCGGAGCCGGAGCTGGCAGCAGCACTACGCCCGGCTGTCGACCGACCTGCCGGCCCACGAGCGCGATCTGAGCGGCGAGCCGATCCAGGAGATCGAATTGTGGGACCTGGTCAGCGCCTTCGGCCGGATCATGCGCGAGACGGAGGCCGCGCGGCCGTCGAGCATCGTCTACGACGACACGCCGATTCACGTGCACATGAGCCGCGTCCACGCCCGGCTGATGAAGTTGGGCCGGCTCTCGTTCTACGATCTCTTCGATCCGACCATGCACAAGTCGAAGCTGGTGGGAATCTTTCTGGCCGTCCTCGAGTTGGTCCGCCACCACCATGTCCGGGTGGAGCAGAACACGCTATTCGGCGAAATCTGGATCTTGCCCGACCCCTCCAGCACCGGCCCCTTGGATTTTTCGAACGTGGACGAGTACGAGCATGCGGCGAGTAAGGATTAGGGGCCAGAGGGCTACTCCAATCTGTAATCTCAAATCTGTAATCTCAAATCTCAAATCTCAAATCCCGAGTTCCCGACCTTGCCTGATGATCAACAATCTCCCCGTCAAAACGCTCACCCACAAGGATCTCACGATCGAAGGCTACTCGCGGGCCGCGGTGCAAACGTATTGGCGCATCCCGGAGATGAAGATCGGCTTCGACCTGGGCGCCCAGCCCTGGTCGTTCATGGGCACGCCGACGTGGTTCGTCTCGCACACCCATATGGACCACCTGATCGCCTTGCCGGTCTACGTGGCCCGGCGGCGGATGATGAAGATGGAGCCGCCGGTGATCTATCTGCCCGAAGCGGCCGTCGAGCCGATGGAGCGCGTCCTGCGGCTGCTGAGCCGGATGGATCGGGGGCGGTTGCCCTGTACGCTGCGGCCGGCCCGGCCCGGCGACGAGTTCGAGCTGTCGCGCGAGCAGATGGTCACGGTTTCGGCCACGACCCACACGGTGCCGTCGCTGGGCTTCGTGGTCTGGGAGCGGCGGCGAAAGCTCAGGCCCGAGTTCCGCGGTTTGCCGGGCGACCAGATCCGCGACCTGCGCCTGAGCGGCACCGAGGTCACCACCGAAGTGCGTCTGCCCCGGCTCGCCTACTTGGGCGACAGCTCGCCCGGCGGTTTGGATGCCTGCCCCGCCATGTTTCAGGCCGAAGTTCTCATCATGGAGCTGACGTTCGTGGCCCCGCGGCATCGCAAGGAGAAGATCCACAAGTTCGGCCACATGCACCTGGACGATTTTCTCGATCGCCGCGACCAGTTCCACAACGAGTTGATCATCGCCAGTCATTTCAGCACCCGCTATCATTCGAACCAGATTCGCGAGTGCGTGACGAAAGCCCTGCCCGACATGCTCGACGGCCGGCTGCACCTCTGGCTTTGAGCGATCGTAGGTCAGGCACCCCGTGCCTGCCAACCTGCTTGGAACCGCCGCTTGCGGCTTCGCAGCCCGCTTTTCCCCTTACGCCGGCGGCAGCACATCGATCTGCAACGCCGGATCGGCCGCCGGGACATAGCTTGTGGTCAGTCCCAATTCGCCGCGGACGATGTTGCATCCCTGCGCCAGCGCCGCGGCCTTGTAGAAGGCGATCTCCCGGTTGCACCCCTGCCGGCCGAAGCCGCAATCGCTGGAAACGATCAGCCGCTCGGCCGGAATGTGCTTTAGCGCGCGGCGGATTTCCTGGGCCACGTCTTCCGGCCGGTCGGCCTGCAACGTTCGATGGCTCACCGCGCCGATGGCCACCTTCTTGCCCAGATCGTGCTTGAAGCGATCGAACAGATCGATGTCCTGGAAGCCCCGATCTTTCATTTCCACCGTCCACACGTCGCCCTTGCAGCGTTCCAGGTAGAGTTCGATGGAAGCGGCGTAGCTGGTGTCTTCCCGCACCCGCTGCATGTTGGGATTGCCCCAGCAGGTGTGAATCCAGATCTCCACGTCTTCCAGCCCTTCCACTTCGCGGTTGTAGGCGTCGATCATGAACTTCGTCTGCTCGTGATCGGTGCCGAACGTGTTGGCCATGAAATGCAGGCACGGCTCCTCGACCTGAATGCACCGGCAGCCGGCCGCGCGGAGCGCCAAAAGTTCCTTGTTCATCGCCACGGCGAGGTCCCAAATCACCTCCCGCTTGTCCTTGTAGTGCGGCGTGTGGATGTCCAGAAACAGGCTCATCACCTGCGAGCAGCAGGTGCCGAACTTGACCGGCTTGCGGGTCTTGGCCTGCGCCATCCGCCAAATCTTGGCATAGTCCAGCGGGCGGTATTCGATCTTGCCCACCACGCGCGGCCACCGCCACGCCGTGTAGATTTCGTGCAGCAGCGTGCCCGGCGGATACTTCAGCCACTCGGAACGGCCCTCGGCCGATTGCAGATAATCGCCTTCCACGCCGGCCCAACGCTGCAACGGGTAATGATGCCACGCCCGGCCCGCCAGGTCCTCGTCGCAATGGTAGTCGCCATGCGTGAGGATATCGAGTCCGGCCCGCTCCTCGTCGCTAATCACCACCGCCAGCGCGTCCTGGAACTTCTCCCGAAAGCGGACGTCCAGCATGCAGGTATCCAGCGGCCGGCCCCACATGCTCTCGTCGAACCAACGCGGGCGGGGCCAGGAACCCGTGATCGTGCTCGGCAGCATCACGTTTGCAGTGACGGTATACATTGCTTCTCTCCCGTAGGCTCGCGAGAATCTTAGACACCGGTGCGTAAAAGTCAACTTGACGGACGATCTTGCCAGCGACGGCTCCGTCTGCCCATAATAGGGACTCATGCCTTGCCCTGTAGGTCAGGCACCCCGTGCCTGACGATTTTCTACCAACACGCCGCAATCCGGCCGCCCCGCCGAAAAAGGACGCCCCAACATGCCGCTCGCGCGACTCCTTGCCGCTTGCACCATCCTGACGCTCTCGGTCGCCGCCTGTTGGGCCGATCCGCCGCCCGCCGACCTCTACGTGGCCCTCGGCGGCAACGACGCCAATCCCGGCACGGCTGAGGCTCCGCTGGCGACGATCGCCCGCGCGCGAGACCTCCTCCGCCCACGGATCGCCGCCGGGTTGAATGCCGACCTGCTGGTGCTCATCCGCGGCGGCACCTATCGGCTGGAACAACCGCTGGTCTTTGGTCCGGAAGACTCCGGCAGCGAGCATCACACCATCACCTACGCCGCCTGGCCCGGCGAAAAGGTCGTCCTCAGCGGCGGCCGCACAATCAGCGGCTGGCGACACGGACAGGGCCCGATTTGGACCGTCGATCTTCCCGCCGTGAAGGCTGGCCAGTGGAATTTCCGCCAGTTGTTCGTTGGCGGCCGACGGGCCATCCGGGCGCGAACGCCCAACGCCTCGCAGTGGTGGAAGCTCCAACCGCGGAACAATAGCGACGCCAACGACGCCACGATCACTTTGGGCGTCGACCATCGCATTGCGGCCTGGAAGAACATCGCCGACGTCGAAGTCGTTTGGCTCAACAACAACGACGGCAGCCGCAAACGCCTGGGCAGCGTCAGCGAAAAGGACAACACCTTCACGCTGCCGCCCCCGCACATGTGGCCGCACGGGCTCCCCTTCGAATACAACATCGGCTTCCCCCGCGGCGCGTACTCCTGCTATTTCGAGAACGCCCTGGAGATGTTGGACGAGCCGGGCGAGTGGTATCTGGATCGCCACACCGGCACGCTTTCCTACTGGCCTCGCGAAGGCGAAGACCTGACCCGGGCTGAAGTCGTGGCCCCCGTGGTCCAAAAAACGCTTCTCTCCCTGGCCGGAACGCCCGAGCGGCCGGTGCGAAACCTGCATTTCAGCGGCATTCACGTCGCCCACGTTGATCGCCCGCTGCCCAACTATGGATTCGCCGCCCAGTTCGGCTGCCTGGAACTTATCGAAGCGTCGAAGCCGCAGCCCTCGAAGAAATACTATTGGATCGACGCCGCCGTGAGCTTTCGCCATGCCCGCGAATGCCGCTATCTCGATGGCGGCATTGCCCACGCCGGCGGCATCGGCTTGAGCCTGCTCGAAGGTTGCGCCGGCGAGGTGATCGAAGGCAACGACATCTGCGACCTTGGCGGCGGCGGCATCACGGCCGGGGCCCTCCGCAACCGCGATACCTGGAAGTGGGCCGACCCGCTCATTCCCGGCGAGCAGCAGCGATTCCGCATCGCCAACAATCACATTCACCAGTGCGGGCTCGACTATTTCGGGGCGGTCGGCGTTCTCGTCGCCCTCGCGCAGGAATCCGCTATCGTCCATAACTTGATCCACGACGTGGCCTACGCAGGCGTCGTCCTCAGCGGCAACGAAATCCCCGGCGCGCCGTTCGCCAAGAACAATACCGTGGCCTACAACCACATCCATGACGTGATGAAAGTGGCGGTCGACGGCGCCGGCATTTACGTCTCGTTCCCGCAGGCCGATCGCGGCGCCTTGATCCGCGGCAACTGGATTCACGATCTACGTCGCAATCCGGACAATCCGCGTGACGCGGGCCCGTGGAGCGCCGCCGGAATCTATCTGGACGGCGTCCGCCCGGACTTGGGTTGCCGCGGTTATCACTTCGAAAACAATGTCGTCTATGCCACCGACAGTCCGTTGTTCTTCTGCGCGTGCAGTGCGGCGGGCAACGTGTGGCAAGACAACGTCTTCGAAAAGGGCACGCCGCCGCAGTCGCCGATCGACCAGGTCGCCCGCCAAGCCGGCCTGGAGCCGCCCTATCGCCAGAAGTTGACCGGCCAGCCCTAACGTAGACAGACACCCCGTGCCTGACACCTGTTGACCCATTTCACCCGCACCTCCCGTCCCACCGAGAAAGGACACCGCCATGAGCCTCACGCGACTCCTTGCCGCCTGCGCCATTCTCATGTTCTCGGTCGCCGCTTCGCTTGCCGCGCCGCCGCGTGCCGACATTTACGTGGCCCTGGGTGGCAACGACGCCAATCCCGGCACGGCCGAGGCTCCACTGGCGACGATCGCCCGCGCGCGGGACCTCCTCCGCCCACGGATCGCCGCCGGGTTGAATGCCGACCTGTTGGTACTGATCCGTGGCGGCACCTACCGGTTGGAACAACCGCTGGTGTTTGGCCCGGAAGACTCAGGCAGCGATCATCACTCCATCACCTACGCCGCCTGGCCCGGCGAAAAGGTCGTCCTGAGCGGCGGCCGCACCATCAGCGGTTGGCGGCGCGGAACGGGCCCAATCTGGACCGTCGATCTGCCCGCCGTCAAGGCCGGCCAGTGGTACTTCCGCCAGTTGTTCGTTGATGGCCATCGAGCGGTCCGGGCGCGGACGCCCAACGGCCCACAGTGGTGGAAGCTCCAACCGCGGAACAATAGCGACGCCAACGACGCCACTGTCACCCTGGGCGTCGATCATCCCATCGCGGCCTGGAAGAACATCGCCGACGTTGAGGCGATTTGGATCAACAACAACGACGGCACCCGCGCTCGCCTGGGCAGCGTCAGCGCGAAAGACAATACCTTCACCCTGCCCCCGCCGCACGGGTGGCCACACAGCATGACCGGCGAATACAACATCTCCTTTCCCAGCCGCGATTACGCCTGCTATTTTGAGAATGCCCTGGAGATGCTGGACGAGCCGGGCGAGTGGTATCTGGATCGCCAAACCGGCACGCTTTCCTACTGGCCGCGGCCGGGCGAGGACCTGACCCGCGCGGAAGTGGTGGCCCCGGTGCTGCAGAAAACGCTCCTCGCGCTGGCCGGCACGCCCGAGCGGCCGGTGCGAAACCTGTGTTTCAAGGGCATTCACGTCGCCTACGTCGATCGCCCGCTGCCGGCTTACGGTTATCCCGGCCAGTTCGGCTGCCTGGAGATTATCGAAAAGTCCCAGCCGGAGCCCTCGAAAACATTCCGCTTCATCGAGGCTGCCGTCAGCTTCCGCCACGCCCGCCACTGCCAGTTTCTCGACGGCGGTATCGCCCACGCCGGCGCCATCGGGCTGAGCCTCCTGAACGGCTGTGCCGACGTCGTGATTGAAGGCAACGACATCCACGAACTGGGCGGCGGCGGCATCACGCTCGGGGCCATCCGCAACCGCGACACCTGGAAGTGGGCCGACCCGCTACTCCGCGGCGAGCACCGCGGCTATCGCATCGCCAACAATCACATTCACGATTGCGGGCTGGACTATTTCGGGTCCATCGGCATCTTCATCACGCTCACGCAGGAAGCCGTCGTGGCCCACAACCTGATCCACGACGTGGCTTATTCCGGTATTGTCCTGAGCGGCAACGAGACGCCCGGAACGCCTTTCGCCAAGAACAACACGGTCGAGTACAACGACATCTACCGCGTGATGAAGACGGCGGTAGACGGCGCCGGCATTTACGTCTCGTTCCCCCAGGCCGACCGCGGCGCACTCGTTCGCGGCAACTGGATTCGCGATCTGCGCGGCAACGGGCCTGGTAGCGGCGGGGGAATCTATCTGGACGGCGTCCGCCCGGAATTGGGCTGCCGCGGCTATCGGTTCGAGAAGAACGTCGTGTACCGCACCGCAAACCCGCTGATTTTCTGCCAGGCGAGCACGGCCGGCAACACCTGGCAAGACAACATATTTGCCGTCGCCCCGCCGCCGCAGCCGCGACTCGACCAAGTCGCCCGCGAAGCCGGCCTGGAACCGGCCTACCGCCAGAAGCTTCTCGGCAAGCCGTAAAGCGGCGTGATAGCGCGTGGTCACGATAGCTTGGCTATCGTGGTGCCGCAGGCACAAGAGGCGTCGCTCAAGCCGAAGGGCTCCTTGTACTCCTCACGCTCCGCGTGAGGTCGTCGTTCCTGCCTGGGAACATAAGACAGCTTATTCTTCCTACCAAGCGTGCAGCTACGCTGGCTTCACGCGGAGCGTGAAGAGTACGCGGGGTGGCCGCGATAGCTCGGCTATCGTGGTACCGCAGGCACAAGAGGCGTTGCTCCGCGTTACCAAACCGCTTGCGGTTTCGCCGTGTGCCACTGGCTCCGCCAGTGCCTTGCCCAACCAAAGACTGGTCGGTTATGCGGGCGATTAGGGCTTCTTGCCGGCCGGCCGCTTTTGCTGTTCGACCAGCCCCTCGGCCACGCCCGCGCAAAGAACGGCTTTGGTCCGGGCATTGGCGGCTTTTTCAAGCTGACGCTCGACGCGATCCGTCTTTCCGGTAAGGCCGCAGACAAACGCCCACGTGAACCAGGCGAAATCGGCACTCCCGAGCATTGCGTCTTTTTCCGCGGCGGCCGCCCGTTGCAGTTTCTCGGCGATCGCCGCCCCGCCCTCGACGTCGCCCACCCGCACCAGAACGGCAATCAACAGCGGCGTCGTGGTGAACGAGTTCAGCCCGCCCAGCATGTCTCCGGCCAGACTGACGACGTCCGCCTTTTTGACCAGCGTCTTGGCGGTCTCCGTTTCGCCCAATTCCAGATAGAGATTGGCGGCCGAGGCGAACGCCACGCTTCGGAAGTACGATGCGCCATGTCCGGCGGGGATTTTCGCCGCGTAGTCGACCGATTTGTCGATCGCCCGTCGGCATCGCTCCAGATTCTTCGGGTCCCCGCCACGCAGGTCGTAATAGCCCCAGGCGATTTCTCGCCAGGCAGCGGTCTTATCGGCCGGTCCCTTGAGCTTTTCCGCCTCCTGCTCGGCCGTTACGGCTCCCGCCAGATCGCCGATTTGCATTCCCGTATCGGCAAAGATGGTGCTCGCCTGGCGGAGCCCTTCCAGAAGATTGCCTGACCTGCTGGTCGGCGGAAACGTCCACCGTTTGGCCTTGTAAGTGGCGATGAGTTGCCGGATCTCCTCTTTACGGTTTTTGTGATCCTCGTCGCTGGGGACGACTTTCCCCAGGCTTTTCTCGGCCTCCGCGTACCGTCCCGCCTTGGCCTGGTATTCCGCCAATCGTTCATAAGCCCCGGAGACGATCGCGGCATCGCCGATCAGCGAGATGGTCTGCTTCGCGCCCGCAAACTCGTACGCCGACGATTGGACGCGGGCAATGAACAACAGGACCCCGTCACGCCAACTACAAGACCACTGCCCCGACGACCTGGTACCCGGTTTGCTGGCAGCGCCTGGGCCCTGCGAGTGGCGACCTCATACTTTCCCGCCTTAGCGAGAGACATGCACACGAAAGCCGCCGCCTTCGCCCGCTCCTCGGGGTTTTTGATGGTCGCCAGCAGGCGATCCAGTTGCTCTGCTCTATTCGCCTCGACCATCACGTCGCAAATCGTGGGCAGAACCTCGACCAGTTGTGTCTCGTTAAGACCGGCGGCGTGCCGTTCCGTCCGATCCAGCCACCGGGCGATCTCTGTCCTTAGGCAGCACGCAGGAATTGGTCTACCCGCGCCACGGTGCCGACCCCTTGATGATGCGGTGGGACTGGGATCGGGTGACCTGTTCCTCTCGTGGTTGCGCGACAACAGCGTCCGGCACCAAGGAAAGATACGAATCGTGCTTTCGGGCAGCATCGGCTTGGAGCCCATCCTGAGGCAGGGACGTCTGAGCGCGACCATGAACAACTTCGAGCCTTTCGAGTTGAAACCGTGGGACGAGGCGACCGCCTGCGGGTGCGTGGAAGCCCTCGCCGCCAATTACCATCTGGCTCTCGAAGCGGGCGTACCAGAGAAGATGGCAGACATGTTGGGATGTTGCATTCCCCACCACGTCCAGATGTTCTTCCGCCACGCCCACGATTGGTGCAAGCGGCATCACCTCGAGAAGATCACGAACCAGGACGTCGACAACGTCTACAACAAGGAGATGCTCAGCATCCGAGGGCACGCCGAACTCACGCATTACGAGGAACGTCTGAAGATGGTCCTCGGGGAAGAGATATTCCCGCTGGCCTTGGAACTGCTGACCGAAACCGCTGTCGTCGGCTGCTTGACCGCTGAGGCGATAGCCGTGTTGTCGCAGAGTTTCGAGTTCTGCACGCTTTCCGTCCAAGACGCGAAAACACAGATCTTGGAAATCCTCGAGCACGACGGCTACCTCGAACGCGGCGAGGGCGGTTACTGCTTCGTGTCGAAACTGCTGGGTGACTGGTGGAGAGCACGCTACGAGTTCGCCTATACCCCTGCCTTGCGTCGTGGCGTGTAAGCATGACTGGGCACATGATGAAGTACAATCCGGCTTTCCTCAGCCCGGCGGAGTTGATCGACCAATTCGTTGTCCGTCACACCGATCTGGAAGTCGTGTTGCAGACGATTCGTGAGAACACCACGGGTGCCAACCAGCATGTGATGGTCATTGGCCCGCGCGGCTCCGGCAAGACGATGTTAATCAGACGCGTTGCGGCCGAGATCGGCCGGGATCCGGAACTGGCCGGCCGCTGGTACCCCATTATTTTTGCCGAGGAAAGTTACCAGGTCACGACGCCTGGCGAGTTCTGGCTCGAGGCGCTTTTTCACTTGGGCCAGCAGACCCGAGACCCGCGCTGGCAGGCAAAATACAAAGAGTTTGGTTCGCAGTGGCAGGATGAGAACACCATGCGTGAGCGGGCGTTCGACCAGCTCATGGCCTTCGCCGAACAAGAGGGAAAGCGATTACTGCTTATCGTGGAGAACCTCAATTCCCTGTTCGGTGACCAGCTTACCGCGGACGACGCCTGGACGCTTCGCCATGCCCTGCAAAACGAGCCACGGCTGATGCTGTTGGCGACGGCCACCAGTCGCTTCGAGGAGATAACCCAGCCCAACAAGGCGATGTACGAGCTCTTCCGCCCGCATCACTTGCGGCCCCTGGGTCAGGACGAATGCCGGATTCTTTGGAAATCGCTCACGCGTCACGACCTGGGAGGCGATCGCATACGTCCTATCGAAATTCTTACCGGCGGCAACGTTCGGCTGCTCGCCATCCTCTCGACTTTCGGGGCCCAGCTCTCACTTCATCAGTTGATGGATGATTTGGTACGCCTCGTCGACGAACACACCGAATATTTCAAGAGTCATCTTGACGCGCTTCCAGCCACCGAAAGGAAGGTCTACCTGGCGCTGGTCGAGCGGTGGGACCCCTCGACCGCCCGCGACGTCGCCGATGCGGCCCGCCTGAGCGTGAATCGGGCCAGTTCGCTGCTCGGCCGGCTGGTCGACCGCGGGGCCGTGGTAACCCTCGACGACACGGGACGCACGAAGTGGTACCAGGTGGCGGAGCGGATGTACAACATCTATTACCTGTTCCGGCGTCGCGGCTCTCCTGCACAGCGCGTGCGGGCGGTGGTCCGTTTCATGATCAACTTCTACCAGCCCGAGCAGCTAGTTGCGGCAGCCCGTCACATCGTCGATGAGGTGTCTGTACTCGATCCATCGGACCGCCAAGATCACTATTACGTCTACTGCGACCTGATAGACCAAGTTCCCGTCGACACAGTGCGCGGCCAACTGGTCGAAATGGCCCGCGACACCTTTGGCAGACTCGATGACGTCCCCGAGCGACTCGCTCAAATCATCGGGCCCCCGACGTATGCGGGTGTATTATCTGCTTCTGTCAGTTCAGCGATAGATTCCCCAACGAGGGCGGCGGCCGATCCTCCTCGGCATGCTTCTGCACGAGGAACTTTCACGTTTCGACGAGGCCGAACAAGCATACCGAAAAGCTATCGAAAGTGACCCGCAACATGCCTGGGCCTGGCATCAACTCGGCGAACTTCTGCACAAGGAGCTCGCACGTTTCGAGGATGCCGAACAGGCCTACCAAAAAGCAGTTGAAATTAACCCGCAGCACACGTGGGCTTGGCTTCAGCTTGGAGTACTTCTGCAAGAGAAACTATCGCGTTTTGACGAGGCGGAGCAGGCCTACCGAAGGGCGATTGAAAGTAACCCACAGTTCGCCTGGGCGTGGGGCCAACTTGGCGAGTTTCTCCATAAACTTTCGCGTCTTGACGAGGCGGAGCAGGCATACCGAAAAGCAATTGAAATTGAGCCGCAGTACGCCTGGGCATGGGGTCAACTCGCCGAACTCCTAGGGCAGTTGTCGCGATTCGATGAGGCGGAAGAAGCCTACCGAAAAGCTATCAAGAGTAACCCGCAGTACGCCTGGAGCTGGGCTCGGCTCGGCGTGCTCCTGCACGAAGAACTTTCGCGGCTTGACGAGGCGGAGCAGGCCTACCGAAAAGCGCTCGACATTGACCCGAAATACGCATGGGCCTGGGCTCAACTCGCGATACTCCTAGAGCAGTTATCGCGATTCGACGAGGCGGAAGGAGCCTACCGAAAAGCTGTCGAAAGTAGCCCGCAATTCGACTGGGCGTGGGCTCACCTTGGTGGGCTTCTGCACGAAAGACTTTCGCGTTTGGATGAAGCAGAGCGAGCGTACCGAAAAGCAATCGAGATTGACCCGCAATACGCCGGCGCCTGGGCTCATCTTGGCGAGCTTCTACACCAGGAGCTTTCGCGATTCGATGAGGCAAAGCAGGCGTACGAAACGGCGATAAAGATCGATCCGCAATACACCTGGGCCTGGATTCAACTCGCTGAGCTTCTCCACACGAAGCTTTTACGTTTCGAGGAGGCAGAAGAGGCCTACCGCAAGGCAATCGCTGCGGAGCCCCAAAACCGATACACGTGGCGGGCGATGTTGAGATTCCTCTCTTCTCGACCTGAACGTCGGCAAGAGGCGGTCCAGTTTGCGGAGACAGCGATTGCGAACTTCCCCAAAGAGGGCGTCTTCCTAAACGCGTCGGCCCGGCTCTTCTACGACATGCGTGAAGAGTCATTGCTGGCGCGGGCGTTTCAGTGGGCCCAGCAAGCGGTCGCTGTAGCCCCAAACAATGCCCTGTACTGGCACACGCTCGCTCGGATTCAATGCGCCCTCGGCAACGTTCAAGATGCTGTGAAATCGGCGACAAAGTACCTGGCTGACAGTCAAATGGTTGCAAGGACTACGAACGACGCCACGGAGTTATTTATCGAGCTGGCGGCCCGGGGTGAGCCGGCAGGAGCGATAAGAGTGCTCGCCGATTCACCCTCCCGGGAACAACTCGAACCGCTCTTGGTCGGAATCCGCATCTTTCTTGGAGAAGATGTCAAAGTAGCCGCGGAAATCAAAGAAATCGGCGTTGACGTCGCGCGGCGCATCCAAGAGCGCCGCGATCAATTGCAAACCGCCTAGCTTCTCACCCCTGGCCTGATTTCTCACCTGGAAATCACCCGGTCGCCCGTGCTACAGTGGCGGCGGTACGTGGCCCCTCGTTCCCCCGCGACCGCTCTACGCCCATGCCGTGCGCACGCAAACAAAAACGCTCCTCCCGCACGCCGCGCTCCCGAAAACAACCGGCCGAGCGCGGCCCCGACGTGCCGCATTGGCTCCCTGCCGGCACGTGCTGGGAAAAACTGCCCGAGACCATCCGCGAGGCCGTTTCCCGCTTCGTCGCGCCCGCCTATCGCCGCTTCGTGCTCTACGCGCAAAGCGAAATCGAACGCGCCATCGGCACCACCCTGGTCCATCTGATGTGGCTGGAGCTTTGCGGCCAGGTGCAAATGGCCCAGGCCGCCGCTGACCCCGAGTCGCTCGACGCCCTGCTGCAAAATCCGGAAGAAATGACCGAACGCCACCTCCGTCTGGCCAGCGTCAAATGCCAAACGGCCGAGCTAATGGTGAAGCTCAGGGTTATCAATGACGCGCTCGAACGTTCACCGGCGCCGCGGCCTGTGCTACCCGCGCCATTAAACTTGATCGGCGTTGTCCCCTCGTCCCTAACCCCTGAACCCTGAACCCTGACCACGGCCCTTAAATTGGAAAACTCCAAACCTGCTGACCAACCGCCGCATCCGGCCCTCGAATTGATCGCCTCCCGGCCCGACTTGTTCTCCCGGCAGGGATATCTGACGGCCACGTTTCGCCGCCGCAACGGCAAAACGTTCGGCCCCTACTACCTGTTGAACTACCGCGAGGACGGCCGGCTGCATTCGGTCTATCTGGGCCGCCCGAGCGAGTTGGTCGATCGGGTGCGTCAGGCGCTCGACGCCCGGCACCGGCCGGTCACGCAATACCGCCTGTTCAATCGTCTGGCCAAGCAGATTCGGGCCTCGCTGCGGATCGAGAAGCTCCGTGTCCGCGCGCTCTTGTGCCCGTTTGGGCTGCGGCTGAAGGGTTCCGAGGTCCGCGGTTGGCGGCTCTCTCCGTTACGCTGGCTTTTGCCGCGCCGGCGGCGACTTTTCCCGCCGATGGCCATCCCCGCGCCTCGCATCCGCCATCGCCTGAACGACGATCCGGCCACGAGATTGCATCGTTTCCTGGAGGCCCGAGACGGCTATGTGGGGGAACCATCGACAGAGACGAGTGTTGACGTATCTCCCCTCTCCCTCCGGGAGAGGGGTCGGGGGTGAGGGCCAAGTGAAATGGCGCAGGATGCCCTCACCCTAACCCTCTCCCGGAGGGAGAGGGGACCATTTTTGCGGGCGGCCTCTCCGCTTGCGGGATCGCGGTCGTGCCCGTATACTAACGTGTTTCCCGGCCGGCGGAGGTGACGCGGCGAGAAGCGTCCTGTCCCGGTACAATTGAGCGAGGAGAGTGGTAGCCATGACGATGGACAAAAGCCTCAAGGTGCGACTGGGCCTGGCCCGCGCCCGCAGCGTGTTGAGCCGCGCCGAGAGAATCGAACGCCTCAAAACGGCCGACCGCTGGAAAGAGGGAGACAGCCCCTACGGTCTGGCCAAGGTGCGGGTCTTCAAGTTGGCCATGAAGAAGAAGAAAAAGAAGAAGGAAGAAGAGGAAGGCGCCGAGGGAGCTGAGGGCGCCGCCGCCGCACCGGCCGCCGAAGGTGCCAAGAAGGAAGCCCCCAAGAAAGAAGCCGGCAAAAAAGAGGGCGGCAAGAAATAGCGACGCGTGGGCTGCGGCTGGGGCGGCTTGCGTGGAAGCTGTCCGCCGAGAATCCCCGTGGCACAGCCGCCCCGGCTGTGCTGAGCGGCTTGCACAGCCGAGGGCGGCTGTGCCACATTTCCGCACGCGTCGTTTCCCCCACGGCTGGATGACATCATGCGTGTCCACCTGGAATACGGCCGGACGGGTTTGGACGTCGAGCTGCCCGAGCCCAACGTGGTGGGCTGCCTTCGCTACCGGCCCTTGGAGCCCTTGGCCAACCCGGAAGCTGCCGTGCGGCAGAGCCTGGAGCGGCCCATCGGATCGCCGCCGCTCAGCGATCTGGCCCGCGGACGCCACAGTGCCTGTGTGGCCATCTGCGACGTAACCCGGCCGGTGCCGAACGCGGTCCTGCTGCCGCCCATCCTCGAGACGCTGGAAGCGGCCGGCATTCCCCGCCGCGAGATTCTCATCCTCGTGGCCACGGGCCTGCACCGCCCCAACGAGGGCGACGAGTTGGTCGAGATGCTCGGTCCGTACGTGGCCGCCAACTACCGCATCGAGAACCATCATGGCCAGGCTCGTGACGAGCACACGTACCTGGGCCAGAGCCCGCGCGGCGTGCCCGTATGGATCGACTCGCGTTACGTGCAGGCCGAGCTGAAGATCACCACCGGGCTGATCGAACCGCACTTCATGGCCGGCTTCTCGGGCGGGCGAAAGCTGATCTGTCCCGGCCTGGCGGCGCTGGAGACGATCCGCACCTGGCACGGGCCGCGGTTTCTCGAACACGCGAACGCCCGCAACGGCTGTCTCGACGAAAACCCGGTCCACGAGGAGAACACGGCCATCGCCCGCATGGCCGGCTGCGACTTCATCGTCAACGTGGTGATCGGCGAGACCGAAAAGAAGAACGCGTCGGCTTCTGCGCAGGACGGGGTAATCCGTGGCCATCAAGAGGATGAGCCGCATGCTGCCGTACCGCGGCCCATTCTCCGCGTCGTAGCCGGCGACATGGAAGCCGCCTTTCTGGAAGGCGTCGCCTTTGCCCGCCAGGCGGTCACGGCCACGCTCCCCGGCCCGGTTGACGTCGTGGTGACCAGTTCGGCCGGCTATCCGTTGGACGCGACGTTCTATCAGTCGATCAAGGGTATGGTGGCGGCCATGCCAATCGTCAAGCCGGGCGGAACGATCATCGTGGCCGCCAGCCTGAGCGAGGGCATCGGCAGCCCGGAGTTCCAAGCCATTCTGGACGAGCATCCGACGCTGGACGGGTTCATGGAGCGGCTGCTGGGCCGGAACGGAGAACCTTCTCCGCCCGACTGTTTCGTCATGGATCATTGGCAGTTGGAAGAGCTGGCCAAGGTGCGGCGGCAGGCGAACATCAAGCTGGTGAGCGACGGGCTGCCGCCGGAGGCGTTGCGGCGGATGTTCGTCGAACCGGCCGCCAGCGTCGAGGCCGCCGTGGCCGATGCCCTCCGCGAACATGGTCCGCGGGCCACCGTGGCCGTGATTCCCAAGGGCCCCTACGTGCTGGCAGAGTTGGCGTAGCGCCGGTATAATCGGGGCGGACGATGTCCCCCACGCGATTTATCATCCCGCCGATCCGTTATGCTGAAGCATAACCTACCCATCTGCGTTCTGCTGTGGTGCCTCTGGCAAGTGGCCGGCTACGCCCGGGCCGACAGCCCCCCGCCGCAGCCCGCGGCAGAGACGGCGACGCTCTACAACCCGGCGACGGTCAACCAGTGGTACGACAAGACCGCCTTCAATTTGCTGGTCGACTACTATACGGAGATTCCCGGCCGACCTTATGGGACGGGCATCACGGCGGAGAACCTCCGCAACTCGCTGCGGATGTGCCGGCCCGGCTACGTCATTTATTACGCCAAGGGGCATAGCGGCACCACGGCCTTCAAGAGCCGCTTGGGCACCGAGCACCCCATGCTGGGCGGCGATCCGCTCAAGGTGGTCCGTCAGGTGACGCGGGAGTGCGGCGTCAAGCTGATCCTGTATTACAGCGGCCTGATCGACGGCGCGGCTGCCGAACGGCATCCCGAATGGCGCCCCGCCGGCGGCGACGGCAAACGCCAGACCAAGACGGTGAAAGAAATCCCCTATCGCATGGCGCCCCTGTGTGCCAGCTCGCGCTACTTCGACGATTGGGTGGCTCCGCACCTGGAAGAAATCATCGGGCGTTACGATCCGGACGGCATTTGGATCGACGGCTGTTGGGAGTGGTTTACGTGCTATTGCGACGACTGCCGAAAGGCGGCCACCGCCCAGTTCGGCGATGGGAACGCGGTGGGGAAGCCGGAATTCCAGGCCTGGGCGCGGGACCATTTTCGCCGCCGCTTTACGGCCCTGGTCCGCCGGCTCAAGCCCGCCTGCCTGGTCAGTTTCGGCAACACCACGCCCGTCGTCAGTTACGGGTTCACGAACTACATGGATTATCAGTCGGGCGACTGGTTCTCGCCGAGCAATCACCGTTATGCCCAAAGCCTGGCCATGCGGCGCTACACGACGCTGGGCATTCCTTACGAAGCGATGACCTGCGACACGGCCTACGCGCTGGGGTTGGGGACGCGGAGTCTGCCCAAGACGCTCGACCGCATGTTGCAGGAAGGGGCCAGCGTGCTCATCAACGGCGGCAAGTGGATCTATTGGACGTATCCCATGTCCCACGGCGCGCTGATTCCCTCGCAAATGCGGCGGGCCAAAACCTGCCGCGATTGGGTCGCCGAGCGGGAAGACCTCTGGCTGGGCACGCAAAGCGCCCGCTGGACCGCCGTGGTCCATAACACGACGGACATCTTTGGTTCGCCGGGCGTTGCCAAGGCCCTTGTGGAAGCCCACCACTCGCCCGACATCATCCACGTCGCGCAACTGAAGGAACCGATCCCCTACCAGCTTCTGGTGTTCGACGGCGTGGGCGGACTGAACGACCGGCAGGTGGCGATGCTGGAGCGCTTCGTCCGCGGCGGCGGCATGCTCCTGAGCGTCGGCGCGACGGCCCAAAACCCGGGCATGCCCCAGCTCTTGGGCATCGAGGTCGTCAAGGATCGGGCACTCCGCGACGAAGGACACGTGCTGCTCGCCGACGGCTCGCCCGCCTGCTTGCCCTGCGATTGGTCGCAGGTGCGGCCCACCAGTGCCGAGACGTGGTGGAAGCTCTACCAGTCGTGGGGCCAGCACGACGGCAAAGTGGAGCAGGCCGGTGCACCGATCAGCTACCCGATCACGGCCCGGCTGGACGAGGAGCGGCCCGCGGAAGCGGGAATGCCAGCCGTTACCGCCCGGCGGCTGGGCCGCGGGCTGGCCGTCCACGTGGCCGGCGATCCCTTCCCCGGCTTTCAGACGTTCGGACACCCGACGGTGCGGGCGTTCACAAAGAACCTGTTAGACCGCATGCAGCCGCAGCCGCTCTTGGCCACCGACGCGCCGAGCTGGATCGAGATCTCGCTGCGCACCCGCGGCGACGAGTTGCTCGTGCATTTCCTCAACGGCAATCCGGGCTTCGACATCTCGGTGGTCGGCAGCCAGGACTTGTTCGTCGACGAGATTCCCGAGGTCGGCCCCTACGCGGCCAGCGTTCGCTCGGCCGCGCGGCCGAAGGCGGTGTTCATCGAGCCCGGCCACAAGCCGCTGGATTTCCAGTGGCGGGACGGCCGCGCTTGCTTTACCGTGCCGCGGCTGAAGATTCACGCCTGCGTCCGCTTATGCATCCTTCCTGATCCACTCCCCTCCAAAACCTGAAGACTCGCAGGAGAGCAACCCATGAGAAAGACAACGAGTGCCTCGAACCGGCGTAACTTTCTGAAGACTTCGTCGATGGCCGGGGCGGCCGTGCTGGCGGCGCCGGCCATCGCCCGCGCGGCCGGCGCCAACGATCGCCTCCGCGTGGCGATCATCGGCATGGGCGGGCGGGGGCTCAATTCCCACGGCACGGCCCTGTTGGAACTGGCCAAGGAGCAGAATGTGGAAATCGCCGCGGTGTGCGACTGCGATGAAAGGCGCATGCAGGCGGCGGCCGAGAACCTGGAAAAACGCGGCGGCAAGCGGCCGGCCACCGTCCTCGACGAGCGGAAGATCCTGGACGACAAATCGATCGACGCCGTGAGCCTGGCCACGCCCAACCACTGGCACGCCCTAGAGACGATTTGGGCCTGCCAGACCGGCAAGGACGTGTACGTCGAGAAACCCGGCTCGCACAACATCTTCGAGGGACGCAAGATGGTCGAGGCGGCGCGGAAGTATAAGCGTATCGTCCAGCACGGCACGCAATGCCGCTCCAGCGGCAAGATCCGCGAGGGAATCCAGAAACTGCACGAAGGCGTGATCGGCCGCGTGTACATGGCCCGCGGCATCGCCTTCAAGGTCCGCGCCGGCGGCCACAACCAGATCGGCCCCGTGCCGAAAGGCATGCACTGGGACCGCTGGCTCGGCCCGGCGCCCGTGGCTCCATACAATCTGCTGGCCGTCTATCGCTGGCGGTTCCTCAAGGACTACGGCAACGGCGAGATCGGCGACCAGGGCGTGCACCAGTTGGACATCATCCGCTGGGGGCTCAAGCTGGACACCCATCCCTCGAAGGTGCAGTCGATGGGCGGCAATTTCGTCCACAAGGACGACGAGGACACCCCCTCCAACCAGGTCTTCGTTTGCCAATACGAAAAGCGGAACCTGCTGGTGCAGTTCGAAACCCGCGAGTGGTACACGAACTCTGAGGCGGGGATGGGCATCGAGTATCCGTTCGTCGATCACCACAACGTGGTGGGCGTCATCTTCTACGGCACGGCAGGCTACTTGATGATTCCCGACTATTCGAGCTACTACGTCTTCCTGGGCGACGACCGCAAGCCCGGCCCCAGCGCGAGCGTGCCCGGCAACCCGATGATGGACGCCGACCACTTCCGCAACTGGATCCAGGCCATACGCAGCCGGAAGTCGGGCGATTTGCTGGCGGAGATCGAAGAAGGGCATCGCTCCTCGGCGCTGGCCCACCTGGCCAACATCGCCTATCGCACGGGGCGGACGCTTGCGTTCGATGAAAAGACGGAGCGCTTTGTGGGAGACGCGGCGGCCGACGAGCTATTGACGCGTCCCTATCGGACCCCGTACGTGGTGCCGAACGAGGTTTAGAATCTGCTTCAGGACAGATTGTGTGGCACAGCCGCCCCCGGCTGTGCCACATGGTGGAAAGGCTACTTGGACGGTTTTTTCTCGCCCGAACCCTTCGGCTCCTCCTTCTTGGGAGGCGCCGCCGGCGTTCGTTCGTGAGCGTCGATCACGTCCTGGAGGATGAACGGCTGGGGGAACTTCTCGTCCAGTTGACCGAGGATGCGCCGATAACGCTTGATCACGTCCATCAACTCATCGCTGGTGGTCTGGTCGGAGAGGATGCCGGGGGCGCGGTCAATCACCTTGCGCCAGCCGGCCAGACCCTGCTGATAGTCGTTGCGTGCGGCAACTAGGTCGCCCTCGGAATAGGCGCGATTTCCCTGGTAAATGAGCTTGTGGGTCGCGAGTATCTCGTCGGTTTGCTCGACTTCAGCCCGCAACCGCCAGTAGACGAAGTTCACGATGCTGCGGTAGCGCTCGATGTAGGACACGAGTAGCTGGTGCTGGCGGATGTCCTTGGCAAGCTTGAGCGCCTCTTTCTTCTGCTTCGGATCGGCGATTTTGCGGGCGAGCTCGTTATCCGTGACTTTGACGGCCTCATCGGCCTGGGCGGCCAACTCGAATTGCTTGGCGGAACGTTTCGCGGCCGGCGTATCGAGGGCCTCGCGCTGGGCCGGGGTCAGGGCCTTTCGCTTATCGGCCATGATCTTCTCGCGCAACCCCGGCTGCAGGGCATCGAGTTGCTGAACGAGCTTCCGGGCGGCCTGCTCATGGCTTTCTTGCTGATTGAGCTGGATCACGATCGGTTCCAGCGTCTTCTCATCCTGGAACGTGGTAAGGATGTCCTTGTTGCCGTAGTCGTGCCAGTCGTGCGCGGAGGTGACCCAGGCCGACTTGGCCACTTCGCCGAAGGTACCGTCCTGTTCCAGGGCATCGGCATAATACATTTGCGCCATGGGGCCGCTGGAACGGTAGATGAGCGGGCTCTTGCCGATCATCGTTTGGCCCTGCTCGACGGCCTCCACCACGCGCTCGAACCATTCCTTGCCCACCACCCAGTTATCGCGCAAGGCTAAGGGGCGGGAACCGTGGAAATCGTCGTCTTCCTTGAACAGTTTGCGGAACTGTTTGCTCTCGTCGGCCCGGCCGATCTTCTCCGAGATCGTCCAACCCACGTCCCACAGCAGCCGCGGCTGCCGCTCGTTGTACCGGATGCCTTCCTTGAGGAAGTCGATGCCCTTCATGACCCAGCGATAGCGCTGGCGATAGTCGTCGAACTCGACCGAGACGTTGTAGGAGAGGTTCCAGGCCTGATTGCTCCACACGTTGATGAAGTTCGGCTGGACCTTGGTGATTTGGTTGAGCGTGGCGCCCAGGTTGGTCCAGTCCTTCTTCATCTTGAAGTCGTTGGCTTTTTCCCACAGGATATTCGCGGCCACGCCGCGCATGCCCAAGGTGGCCAGTTTGATGGTCACGCTGGCCGGGTCGATCTGGCCGAGTTGGGCCTGGCTGAGGTGATACTGATCGCGGAGCTGGGCCAGCTTTCCGCCCGGCGAAGCGGGTACGTCTTTGAAGGCAATGGTGGCCGGATGGCTCAACCAACGCAAGGGCAAGAGCAAGGCGGCGATCACCACCAGGTAGACGATCTTGCGGAAGAAAGAACTTCGCGAACTCATCGAACATCCCTCGCTGGCAACGCCGCCGGCGGCGCTCCCTTATCTGGCTACTTCTCGATTCTTCAGACACAAGTACCCCGTCACGAGCACCGGCAACACGAAAGCGAACGCCCGGCAGGTGAACGTCAGAACGGTGTCGCCGGAGATATTAAAGCCGCTGGCCACGTACTCGGCAAAACTGAAGCGGCCGAAGTCGGGCAGGATCGTGGCCATCCCGCGCAGCACCACCTCGGCCGCCTGGTCGAGTGTCTGGGCCACGGTGGTGCGCAGCCCAGGCTCCATGGGCGACGTCATGTTCTGTTGGGTCAGGATGCGGATGATCGACTCGAACGGGCCGCCGCCATAGGTTTGGCCGGTGGCCAGCCGGAGCATGAAGTCGTTGAAGAAGCCCCCCAGCAGGGCCCCCAAGGTGGCCAACATGGCCACCGGCCCGCTGAGAAACGTGCTAAACATCACCCCCACCCCAATCACCAGCAGCATCTGCAACCAGATGCCGATGTAGCCCTTGACGAAGTTCCACGCAAACGAGGCATCGCGGGCGCGGAGGTACAGGTCGGCCTGGGCGGCCCCGAAGTATTGACCGGGGGCCACGCATTGCAACCAGATTTCCAACTTCCCGTCATCGACGAAGTCCTTGAACAGGTCAGCCTTCTTTCCCCCCGACAGTTGCAGCTCGCGGGGAATGAATTGCATGTCGATCATGAACTCCTTCGACTCGAAGATGCGGACTTCGACTTTCTTGCCGGTGCGGGGATTTCGCACGCTCAGGCTGCCCGGCACCCCCTTTTCGATTTCGCCCTTGTGGGTGCGAAACACCTCGATATTGGTCTCCACCGGCAGCCCGGTGGGAAAGGCGTCCTCGGTGACTCCCTCGAAGGTCCACACGCAGGCCGCCAGTGTGCCGCCGCTGATGAAACTGCGGTACGTCCATTCATCGCCCACGTTGATGCCCTTCTCGACCGTCTTGCCGGCAGGGTCGCGAAAACCGAGCTTTCCATAGAGCGGCACGCGGGCCACGAGCATCCCTTCCGGCGGGCCAAGGCGATAGCTGCCGTCCTTTTCGACAAACAACTGATGCGTGTGCCTTTGCTCCATCTCCACGTGGCCTGCGCCCTTCGGATCGATCGTCACCTTGTGCCGGTGCTGGTGGACGCGGCTGGTGCTGCCCCGCAGCGTGGCCCGCTTGCCGGCGACCGCACCCTCGATGGGATGCAGATTATCGGCCGTCAGTTGGTGGGTATGGGTGAGCCCCCGCTCGACGAAAACATAGTTGACCGCGCCCATTACGACCAGCAGCAGCGTACCGACCGCCGCGAAACCCACGATCCGTCCCAAGACCACCTCGCTCGCCCGCACCGGCTTGGTTACGACCGTGTGCAGGGTGCGATTCTTGATGTCGGCCGGCAAACTGAGCGAGCTCAACAGCAACACCAGCAACAGCACCAGGTAGCTGGTAATGGTCAATACCGAGCCCAGGTAAAGCCGAGCCGGATCGACGCTGCCGGGATCGAGGAACCAGCCGGCAAACAGCAGGATCAGGATGAATACGGCGAATACGACCACCACGCGGCGGCGGATCGACTCCTGGATGGCCAGCCGTGCCAGGGCCCATACCCGCCGCGGCGAGAGATAAATCCAATCGAGCGGGGCGTCCCATAGCACCCGGCCGATGATCTGCGTTGCTACCCAAGGCCCGTACCGCATGGCCGAAACCAGCCAACCCGCAACCGTCGTCCCCACGGCCACGCACACCACCACGAGCAGCCAACTTAACAAGGCCCCCGGCAGCCAAACCAGAAACGGGACAACGTCTTTCAGATCGACAACCATGGCGCGGGAGTCAGGAGTGAGGGATTAGAGGGCAGGGGGCAGGAGTCAGAGTTTGTGAAACCATCGACGCAACCCCGATGTCGCCACAAGCCGTAGCGATACGCTTGCGGCTTCGCAACAATAAACCGTGCTCCGAGTTATGTGATTTCAATTCTTTCACAATCGCTCAAGGGGGCAACAACGAGAGCTTGCGGCGGGCAGCACGCTAGTCCTTGGCCACGCCACGGAGTCTTCGACCGGGATGTTCTTCGCTTTCGCGGATGATGTGCAGGAACAACTCTTCGAGCGTCGTGGTCGGGTTGCCCATGTTCAACAGGTGACCGTTGTTGCGGTCGATCACTTGCCGGACTTCCTCCTGGGCGATCGCGCTGAGACCGGCAACGCGAATTTCCGTCACGTCACGGACCTTCAAGAGGGCATCGACGCGCCCCATTTCCTTCAACTCTCCTTGATAGAGGATGGCGATGCGGTCGCAAACGTCCTGCACGTCGGCCAACAGGTGGCTGCACATGAGGACGGTCTTCCCCTCTTCGCGGAGCTTAATGATGAGGTCCTTCATCTCCCGCGTGCCGATGGGATCGAGTCCGGTGGTCGGCTCATCCAGCACGATCAGTTCGGGATCGTTGATGAGGGCCTGGGCCAGCCCGATGCGGCGGGTCATGCCCTTGCTATATTCCTTCAGTTGCCGGCGCTTGGCCCAATCCAGCCCGACCATCTCGATCAGATCGGCCACCCGCTGCCGCCGCACCGCGCGGGGGATGTTGAACAGCCGACCATAGAAATCGAGCGTTTCCTCGGCGTTCAGGAAGCGGTAGAGGTAGGATTCCTCGGGCAAGTAGCCGATCCGCTCGTTTTTTGTCACATCCGTGGCATCGCGGCCAAAGACCAGGGCCCGGCCACTGGTGGGAAACAGCAGGCCGAGGATGAGCTTGATCGTCGTGGTCTTGCCCGACCCGTTGGGGCCCAAGAGGCCGAAAATTTCTCCGCGTTGGACTTCCAGGTCCAGGGCCTTCAACGCCCGTACCTTTTCACGTCCCCAAAAATCGCGGTAAACCTTGGTTAGACTTCGAGTTTCGACGATAACATCAGACTGCATGGAGGACCTTTCCGCGGCACCCGCCGAGACACAAGAAATAGCGATATTGGGGGCTCACCAGCTTATACGCGGCGGGCATCCATCCGGTTCGGCCACCGCCGCTTAGGGCGAATTATTCACTCTAGCGCAGCCGCCCCCGTATTGCAAGCCGTCGGCATGTTTAGCCAACGCCTCCACGCGGCGCGGGCGGCGGGAATCGCCTGCGCCACGACAGCCGGGCGTCGGCCGAGTAAAATAGAGGACCTCGGAAAACCGCTAACCCTTCACTAACGATTGCCATCGACGGCTCAGTTTTGCCTGCTCGTCATGTCGCCCCCTCCCCTTGAAAACATCGCTTCACCACAAGAGGGCCCTCGGCGGTTCCTCATGGACCGCATCAACTACGAACGTTGTCTGTCGCTACCCGACGCGGAGGAGGCGTTCAAACTCGATCGCATGCGAGCGTTACTCCGCCAACTGAGCGATCCACAAGATCATCTGCCGGCCGTCCACGTGGCCGGAACCAAGGGAAAGGGCTCGACGGCGGCTCTGCTGGCGGCCGTCTTGGCGGCGGCCGGTTATCGAACGGGACTGTTCACCTCGCCCCATCTCGACCGCGTCGAGGAGCGAATCGTGGTCGAGGGACAACCGTGCTCGCCCGAAGAGTTTGCCGCCCTGGTAGAAGAGGTTCGGCCGGCCGTCGAAGCCCTGGATCGTGAGGCAGCCCAAAAAGTTCCGGCCGAACCGGGCCCGACCTATTTCGAGGTCCTCACCGCGGCCGCCTTTTGCCATTTTGTCCGCCGGAAGGTGGATGTGGCGGTGCTGGAGGTGGGGCTCGGAGGCCGGCTCGACTCGACCAACGTCTGCACGCCCCTGGTCGCGGTCATCACCAGTATCAGCTTCGATCATGTCAAGCAGTTGGGACCTACCTTGGCAGCCATCGCGGCGGAAAAGGCGGGAATCATTAAGCCGGGCGTCCCCGTCGTCAGCGGCGTGACTGTGGCCGAGCCGCGGGAAGTCGTGCGCAAAATCGCTCGGCAACACGGCTGCCGCCTGGCCGAGTTGGGCGTGGACTTCGACGTTGAGTACCATCCGCCGCAGCGCCTGGACCAGGCCTCCGCGCCGGCTCGCTTCGATTTCCGCGCCCGGGCCTGCGATTTTCGCGAGATTGCCCTGGGACTGTTGGGGCGGCACCAGGCTGCCAACGCGGCGCTCGTGTACGCGACCGCCGACGAGCTGCGGCAACAGGGCTGGACGATTCCCGAAGCGGCCGTTCGCCAGGGGCTGGCCGAGGTGCGTTGGCCGGCTCGGGTCGAGGTCGTGGCGCGACGGCCCACCGTGGTGCTCGATGCGGCCCACAATGCCGCTTCGGTTGCCGCGCTGGTGGAAGTGCTTGCCGAAAGCTTTGTCGCGCGACGGCGATGGCTGGTCTTTGCCACCACGCAGGAAAAGGACGTGCGGGGAATGTTGGAGCGGTTGCGGGGCCGGTTCGATGAAGTGATTTTCACCCGCTACCTGAACAATCCCCGCGGCGTCCCGCCGGAGGAGTTGCAGGCATTGGCGATTGAGCTTGGCTCGACCGGCCGGCGCGCGGGAGAGGGGCCGGCCGTGAGGGCGGCTGGCATCACCATCGCTCCCACCCCGGCCGAAGCCTGGGACGTCGTCCAACGTCGGGCGATGGCGGACGACTTGATCTGCATTAGTGGATCGTTTTTCATCGCCGCCGAGATGCGCCACCAGCTTGCCGCGAGGCCGTTCTCACCAGCCCCCTGATTTGCGGATGGCCGTCGAGGAAATTTCTTCGTGAAAGACCTCCGGCGGCACTTCGCGGCATAGCGTCCGTAACGAATCCGGCAAATCCAGGTCGCGCAAACGCAGGAAACCCACGCCCAGATCGCGGCCAAAGACCAGGAAACGGCAGCCGCGGCCGGCGATCCGTTCGATGGCGTGCTGGCAGGCAGCCGCGCTGCCGCCGTAGTATTGCGGGGCGGCGATCCGCCGCAGCGTGTCGGCACCCACCGCGAACGTCGCCCCGGGGAAGAGCCGCGATTTCTCTTCGAAGGTGGCCGCCCGAGTGAGATAAATGGTCTGCTCCGGGGGAAACTGCCCGAGACGCCGCTGCAGTTCCATGTAGTCCAGCGGCGGTTTGTCGACGTTGATGATCGAAATGTCCAAAGCCACGGGTTCGTGCAACAACTCGTGGGCAATTTGGATCATGCGACGGTGGCCGACGTGCAGGGGATTGAACGCGCCCGACATGATAATCCGCGGCGGTCGGCCGGTGGGACCAACGCAGACGCTCTCGACCTTGGCCACGAGAAGGTCTTGCCAGGCGGGCGGGGCCTCGATCCGCGACTCTTGCACTTGCTCGCCTTCGAGCAATTCGAGCCCGAGCCGCGGGGAGACGTCACACGCCTCGGCCACGGCGTTCAGCACCAGCCGGCCGGCCAGCCGCTCCTCTTCCGGCCGGCTGCGGCGGCCTTTGTTGAGTTGCAGCCACCAGGCGGCAGTCTGACTGGCCGTTTGCAGCGCGACGTGGATGCGATACGGACCGCGTTTTGGCCGGTCGGTGGTCAGGCTGGCCGAACAGGCCACGCCGGCCGGCAGGATTTCCTCCTCATAGCACCGTCCTCGCTGGAAAGCCACCATGGCCATGGCGCGGGCCGTGGCGGCCGAACAGAACTCGTCGGGCCGGCTACCCAGCCAGGCCACTAGGGCGGCGGCCGAGTAAGGCACCGCCGCCTCTAAAAGGGTTCGCGATCCACCGGGGACGGCCAGCAAATCGGCAATCGCCCGGCTGCCGCCGCCCGTGACCGCCAGGACGATGCGGCCAGGCGTGTCGTGAATCTGCTCGACGAGTTGTTCGGAGGAGAGAAGCATTTTGCGCCACCGATCGGTGCGGAAGATCTTCCTCGCTGCCGTCCCGCTCCAACTGACCCGCTCCAAGCATGGCAAGGAATCACGGCACCGCTTTATTGACGCTCACGCACTCGGCCACCAGCGCTGCCCACTTCTTCAAGTCGACTTTGTCTTTGTTATCGATGCTGAGCGGCACTCGCCAGGCAATCACGATAATGTTTTTGGGTTCGACGCGGAAGTAGATCTCGAGCACGCCCGGCAGATTCTTGAACTCCCCTTGCCCGGCCTTGTCAAGGGTATAGAACTCCTGGCTGTTCTCCGCGCGCAGCTTCCTCCACACGGTTGGCTGGCCGCTGGGTGTTTCCAGGGAGACGTCTTGCCAGTTCGTCAACGCCGGTGGCGGCTGCTGGGCCGACAGTTCCGCCCGCATCTTGACGCTCGGATCCTCCACGGCTTGCATGGGCACGTCGATCACGCCCACATAACAGTAGCACGGCAGTTTCCCTCCTTCGCTCTCAATAAACCCTTCATACGTCAGTTTCAGCCCGGGGATCGTCACCAGCTTCTGGGGTTTGACCCGCCGCACATCCACCGGCTTTCCGCCTACCATCGCCCCTTCCACCAGCGGCGGATCCGGAAATAAGCTCTTGGGCAAGCGGACCGAAATCGTTGTGCCGGGCACGACGAGCGGGAGGTAGAGCCCGCTTAGCTTCGTCTCGATCCGCGTCTTCTCGGCATGCCGATCCTCCAAACGCCGTTCGTATTCACCCGTCCCACAGCCAACCATCGCCGAGACAACGAGCAGAACGCACGGAAAAACGAGGAAAAAGCAAAGGGGGGAGCGTCTCTTCAGCCGCTGCCGGCAGGGTGACGCAAGACGGATGGTTTTGCAGGTCATCACAGCACTTTTCGTTACAGCCGTTAGCAAAGGAGGAACATCGTGATTGTAATCGCTGCCGAGCGACACGGCAAGAACGCAAGCGTTCTACGTCTGCTACTGAAACACCAAGTACCCAAACCCATCGGCGAGCACCGAAACGGCGGCCGGTGTGCTCCACGACTGGAAGCCGGTCCCTGGAACCACGCGTTGGATACCGATGGCCCAGGTGTCGCGCGGCTGGGGCGGCTGGCCGGTCAATTCCGCCAGCGGAATGGCCGCTTCGACGGTCCAAACGCCGTCGCCTTGTCTGGCCGCCACAAACCATTGCGGGTCCCAGGTCTTGTCGCCCCAGCAGCTATCGTTCGTCCAGCCGCGATGATCCATCGCCAAGCGATAATACGTCGTATAGTCCCGGTCCACGTCGATCAGCAGCTCGATCCGATCGTGGGCGGACAAGTCGGCGTCGCGGGAGCGAACAGCGGCGGGACCGCCCGGCAACGAGGCGCCGCTGGCGGGTGCCTGCCGGCAGCGCGCGGCCACATAAAGAAACTCGGCGTCGTAAGCCACCATCACCTCGGCCGGCCAATCGCCATCGTCATGCTGGGCACTTTGCAAGGCGGCCGGCTTGGCCCGCTGCCACACGGGGTCGTCCAGCCGGCCATCCAAGTGGGGCCTGGTCTCGGCTCGCGCACAAAGGAGCACCGGCCTGGCCAGCTTGCCTTTACCGTTGGGCTCGGTCACGAATAGCTCACTTTGTGCACAAAGCGGCCACGCGTCACGGCCGCCGCGGTGGCTCTGCATCTGATAAAAGCGATCGGCCTGGCGGGCCTGGCCCTGATTGCGATAGGCGGCGGCCAGGGGGAAGCACACCGCCGGCTCGGCGAACCATTCGGGGCGAACCCGCTCGAGTTGTTGGCCCAAGCTCACGGCACGCGCGAAGCGCTGCTGCCGCTGGCCGCGATCCACCCGCCATGCCGCTTCGCCGCTCGCGTAATACTGAAGCAGCCAGAGCATCGCCGGCGAGGCCAAGGCATGCTGCGGGTAACGCTCCGTCAAGACTTGGAAAGTCTCGGCGGCCAGCGGCCAACGGCCGCTGTGATGGTAGCGATCCCCCAATTGATAAAGGATTTGCCCGCGGCTATCGTCGTCCAAATCGCGGGTCAGGTCGTCGACCTGGGCCAGCAATTGCTCGACCGAGGCGACGGTTCGTTCCGCGTGATCGAGAATGGCCTGGACGTGGCGACGTTTCTGTGCGATGCGTTGCCACTGGTCGAAATCCGCCCGCGGCGCCTGGGGCAACTGTCGCCGGGCCAGGCAACCCGGCGGCAGCACAATACCCCCGAAAAAGTCCCGCCGCTCTTGTTCTTGCCCTGCCGTGCCGGCCAGCAGCCGAAAGCCGAGCGTGGGCGACGTACGGGCGAAATGATCTTCCAGCAGGCCGTGCGGCTCGGCCGCCACGTCGGCCAGCGAATGGCCCAAGCGAGGGGCGAACTGCGTCGTGACCAGGTCGCTGTCACCGCGCACGCCGGGCGGCAGCGCCCCAAAAACCTTCTTCACCGTCCACGGCTCCAGGCCAAGATCGGCGATCTGAGCGGAGTAGGCCGTTCCGTCCGCGGCCTGTCGAACTGCCTCGAGCACGGCTTGATGGATCAAGGCCCCCACGGGTTCGTCCCCGCCGCGTCCCACGTCGTGCGTGACGATCACCTCCGGTCGCCAGAGCCGGATCTGACGGACCAGGTGGGCCTGCAACTCTTCCATGCCGCGGCTGTCGTGGACGTGGTCCCACGCCGCGATGATCTGCTGGGGACCTAAACGGAGCCCCGATTGGCGCAAGGGAAACTGCCACGCCACGTCGGCGCCGCAGCCGCCGACGCGGACCACCGCCTCGTGGAGCCGATCGGCCGGATGGACGTCGTCGCGGGACGGCATTTCGACGTCGCGGCGGCCGAGCACCTCAATGTAGGCTAGGTACCCTTCATTGCCGGCCAGGCTGGCGATCAGTTCCAACGGCACGTCGTCGGGGTCGGCAAAGATTCCCAGCAAGGCCGCCCGGTTTCCCCCCAGCCGCTGCGGCTGCCACGTGCGGCCGCCATCGCCGGTAGCCAGGATCGTACCCAGGTCGCCGACGGCCCAGCCGTGGTCATCGTCCGGAAAAGTCATCGCCCGCAATGGCACCGCCGAACCGGTGGGGAACATGTTCCACGTCTTGCCAGCGTCAGCGCTATGGAACACGCGGGTGCCCGGCGTGCCGGCCAACCAACATTTTGCTCCCCGAACCGCCAGGGCAGCGAGATCGCACTGCCGAACGGCCGCCGGCAGCGGGCCCGGCGGCGCCCGCCACGAATGGCCGAGGTCGTCGGTCATCCGCACCAATCCACCTTGGCCGACGAGCCAGCCGTGGGCCGGCGCCAAGAGCCGCATTTGAACGACGTTCTGCAAGCCCGGTATATCGGATTGGATCGCCTCGATTTCGCCGCGACACACGACAGCCAGCGAGCCATTGCGGCCGGCCAGGGCACCGGTGCGCGGATCGAGCATCGCGCCGGCCAGCCAATCCATTCCGCCCGGCAGCGGCCGCCAGCGCCGGCCGCCATCGTCGGTCACGAAGACGCCGGAAGGATAAATGGTGGAGGGGCAGCCGATGGCCCAACCATGCTGAGGATCGAAAAAGCCGAGCCGCCGCAGGACCGGCAGCATTAGCTTCGAGTTACCGTCCCAGGTCCGGCCGCCATCGCTGGTGGTCAACAAGACGCCCGTGCCGGTGTGCGTATAAGGGTGAGAAAAACCGCCCGCAGCCCAACCGAGATGCTCGTCACAGAAGCATACGGCCCACAACGGGCACGTCACGCCCGACGGTTGGAGCCGCCACGTGCGGCCGCCGTCCTCGGTGCTCCAGATGACGCCCCGGTCGCCCACCGCCCACCCGTGCCGGCTATCGACAAAGCAGATATCGTTCAGGCGGGCGTCGCCGAGGGCCGGATCGGCCGCGGCGGGCACAGCCGAAAGCAGCGAAAACACCAGGAAACAGAACATTGCGACGCGCCATCCCGCCGAGCCAATGCTTGCCACGGACGCCATGGCAACACAATGGACCGTGTGGGCCGTTTTGTCAATATCGTTCCAGAAGGCACCGCCGGGCGGCAATTCACCATCCGAGGGCGGCTATGCCTCGTACAACGATCGCCCCAGGCCCCAGACGCAACAAAAAAACAGGACAGCCCGAGGATTGGGCTGCCCTGCTAAGCAAGGAGCGGGAGATGCTTTTCGCGGGGGCGTGGCCGGCTACCACGGACCGCGGATGTAATAGTCTCCGAATTGATCGGTGCTGTTGGGCCAAGGCGGGGTGGGATGGAACGGCCCGCCACGCTCGACTTGCATGGGATATCCGCGACCAAACTGGTGCGGGATCGGGGTGACGCGCGTGGCGCCCACGCCGGAGCCCAAGTGCGCCTGGTTCTCGGCCGTCGGCGGCACGACCAGCGCCACGGGCACTCCCCAGGCGACATCGTAGTATTCGCCGTGCCAGGGATAGGTTTCGGCCTGGAAAGACGCCACGCGGTTCTTCATGAGGAACCAGCCGGCCTGCGCCGGATCACACGACCCGCAGGCCGCCCACAACAAGGCGGCGGCCGTGAAGATCAAAACGTGTTTCATCGTCCAGGCTCCTTTCCCCGTTTACGCCGACGCTTCGAGCGAGCCTTCACCACAGCCACGAGTGCCACCAGCGAACCGATGTCCGCGTGGGCGGTGCATCTTCGTGCCACGTCCTATAGTAGCGAGCGTGCGGGTACAAGAACTCGTGCGGCGCCAAGGGCTGATAGGTAATGTAGGTGTGCCCAACCAGCGGAGGCGTCGGCCGCGGGCATGGATATAGGGTAGCGCCGACGCCTCCCGGACCGACCGGTGGGACGTACTCGCCGTAGGACCGATCGCTGGGGATGCTCTGGGCGATCGCGGCCGTTTGGGCTGAGGCCGTCGTGCCCCACTGCAAGTCTCCCACCGTCACAAAAATCATCGCGCCAAGGGCGGCAAAAATTCTCGCCTGAGAAGACATGGGACTGGTCCTGAGGTGGTCATCGCCGATCGATGGGGCGGCGTGTGGAGAAAATGGGGAGGGGCACCTCGCCAGGGCCGGAAGTTCTTGCGCTCTTCGCGGCCCCGCTCGGAGCCGATCCCCGTTCTCCACCACCCCTGCATACCAATCTCGGCCCGTGACGGTCTTAAGGGTGAATCTTTGTGTGCGGGCTAGGCGAAAGCCCCGCAATATGCCGGGAATTCCCGAAAAGCCATGTGGGAGGGCGGCCGTAGAATCGGTATAATCCCTAAGGTTTATCAGCGTTATTCTTCCCGGAGCCCAAGGTTGATCGTGAGTTCTAACGCCAAAGTGGAACCCGCCGCGGCCGCTGACGCCAATGGCCATGCGGTTTCGGGTAATGGCGCCGTGCCCCGCCGGCTTTCGCGCCGGGCCACGGCGCAGTCGATGGCCGCCAGCCAGCGCGACATCTCCGTCAGCGAGTTTTTTGCCAAGAACCGCCACCTGCTGGGGTTCGACAACCCCCGCAAGGCCCTGCTGACCACCGTTAAGGAGGCCGTCGACAACGCCCTGGATGCCTGCGAAGAGGCCGGCATTCTCCCCGAAATCTGGGTCCACATCGAGCGCGTCGGCCCGGACCGCTACAAGGTCGGCGTGCAGGACAACGGCCCGGGGATTCTCAAGAAGCAAATCCCCCTGATCTTCGGCAAGTTGCTCTATGGCTCGAAGTTTCACCGCCTGCGGATGAGCCGCGGCCAGCAGGGCATCGGCATCAGCGCCGCCGGCATGCACGGCCTGCTCACCACGGGCAAGCCGGTGAAAATCATGTCCAAGGTCTCGCGGCGCGATCCGGCCCACTATTACGAGATCCAGATCGACACCAAGCGGAACCTGCCGGAGATCCTCAACGGGCGGGGCGAAGGAATCGAGATCCCGCCCAATCACGAAGGCCAAAAGGCCATCGAGAAATACGGCATCGAGTGGATCGACCTGGAACATGGCACGCGGGTCACCATCGAACTCGAGGCCCGCTATCAGCGCGGCCGCGGCAGCGTCGACGAGTATCTGGAACAGACCGCCATCGCTAACCCGCACGTGGCGATCCACTACAGCGACCCGGACGGGAACCAGCAGGCCTATGCCCGCGTGACCGATCAACTTCCCCCCGAGCCGAAGGAAATCAAGCCGCATCCGTACGGCGTCGAGTTGGGCCGGCTGGTGGCGATGCTGCACGAGACGAAGGCCCCGACGATCTCGCAATTCTTGGGTCACTCGTTTTCGCGAGTCAGCTCAGGGGTGGCCCGCCGGCTTTGCGCGGCGGCGAAGATCAGCACGCGGGCGCGCCCCAAGAAAATCGGCCGCCAGGAAGCGGATTCTCTCTATCAGGCGATCCAGCAGACGAAGATCCCCGCCCCCTCCACCGACTGCATCGCGCCGATCGGCGAACCGCTGATCCTCAAGGGTTTGCGGCAGGTGGTACCGGGAGAGTTCTACGCCGCGGCCACGCGGCCCCCGGCCGTTTATCGCGGTAACCCCTTTCAGATCGAAGTCGGACTGGCCTACGGCGGCATGTCGCCCGTAAGCCACGTGACGCGCGAAGGGCTGGCCGAGCTGTTGGAAGAGAGCGACGCCCGCACGCTGCGGCAATTCCTCGTCACCGGCTTCCAAGGGTTAGGCGCCGAGGCCGCCGACAAGATCCTCACCGCGGCCGACGTTGGCGTGCGCGTCTCGCCGGGGCGGCTCAAGCCGGCCGACGTCGACCGCCTGCACCAGGCCCTGCAAAACGTCAACCTGAGCGACGGCCAATCGATGAACCTTCTGCGCTACGCCAACCGCGTGCCCCTGCAATTTCAGGCGGGGGCCTGCGCCATCACGCAAACCGTGATGTCGACCAACTGGCGCGCCTACGGGCTGAGCCAGTCGCGCGGCGGGTTGCCCAGCGGGCCGATCACCGTCATGATTCACATGGCCAGCGTGTGGGTCCCCTTCACCAACGAGTCGAAGGAGGCGATCGCCTCGTATCCCGAAATTCAAAAGGAGCTGCGGCTGGCCCTGCAGGCCGTGGGCCGCAAGTTGGGCATGTACCTGCGCCGCCGGCTTCGCGTGCGGCACGAAGGCGAACGCCGCAACCTCTTCCTCCGCTACGTGGGCGAAGTGGCCACGGCCGTCTGCCGCATCAACGGCGGCAAACGCGACAAGCTCTACGAGCAGCTTCTCAGCGTGGCGAAGAAACGCACCGCCGA
>Ga0181520_10002446_pt1 | contig 34428 bp, 24 predicted proteins | sample PEATcosm2014_Bin_29_FD_132451 | JGI IMG/M metagenome (GOLD analysis project Ga0181520, IMG submission 132451) | Peatland microbial communities from MTU Mesocosm Facility, Houghton, MI, USA - PEATcosm2014_Bin02_30_metaG | ecosystem: Environmental > Terrestrial > Soil > Wetlands > Peat | place...
ACCTTTTCAGCCCGGCCCGCGGCGCGCGCCGCCGCCGGCTTCTCGAGGAAGGCCTCGATGACGTCGTCCTCTTCCTCCTCATCGGCGATAAGCTGGCTTTGCAGCGGCTGCGACAGTTTCGAGCCGTCGCGGTAGAGCGCGTTGGCCTTCAGCGCGAGCCGCCAGGACAGCATGTAGGCGTCCTTGCAATCCTCGACGGTGGCGTCGTTCGGCATGTTGATAGTCTTGGAGATCGCGCCCGTGATGAACGGCTGCGCCGCCGCCATCATGCGGATGTGGCTCTCGACCGAGAGGTAGCGCTTGCCGGTGCGGCCGCACGGATTGGCGCAGTCGAACACGGCATAGTGCTCGGGCTTCAAGTGCGGCGCGCCTTCGACGGTCATGGCGCCGCAGACATAGATGTTGGCCGCCTCGATCTCGCGCTTGGTGAAGCCGAGATAGGCGAGCAGGTCGAAGCTCGGCGCGGCGAGGTCTTCCAGGTCGACGCCCAGTTCGTCGCGCAGAAACTCGACGCCGAGCGTCCATTTGTTGAAGACGAATTTGATGTCGAAGGCTGCCGGCAGCGCCTTTTCGATCTTCTCGATCGCTTCGGGCGTAAAGCCTTTGGCCTTCAGCGTCGCGTGGTTGATCGCGGGCGCGTCTTCGAGCGTGCCGTGACCCACCGCATAGTCGATGATGGCGGAAATCTCGCTTTCGCCGTAGCCGAGCACGCGCAAGGCTTCCGGCACCGCCCGGTTGATGATCTTGAAATAGCCGCCGCCGGCGAGCTTCTTGAATTTTACCAGTGCGAAATCGGGTTCGATGCCGGTGGTATCGCAATCCATCACGAGGCCGATGGTGCCGGTCGGCGCCACCACGCTCGCCTGCGCATTGCGGTAGCCGTGAGCTTCGCCAAGCTCCAGCGCGCGGTCCCAGGCACGTCTGGCATGCTCGGACAGCGCCAGATAATTGCGTGCGCCGCCCGTGAGCGCCGCGTGATCGAGCGGCACCGGCGGTGTGGTCAGGAATTCGTAGCCCGAGCGTTCGCCTTGTGCGGCGCGGCGGTGATTGCGGACGACCCGCAGCATCACCTCGCGGTTTTCGTCATAGCGCGGGAAGGGGCCGAGCTCGGCCGCCATCTCGGCGGAGGTGGCGTAGGAGACGCCGGTCATGACGGCGGAGAGCGCGGCGCAAATGGCGCGGCCGGCTTCGGAGTCGTAGGGGATGCCCGACGACATCAAGAGCCCGCCGACATTGGCGTAACCGAGGCCGAGCGTGCGGAAGTCGTAACTGCGCTGCGCGATTTCCTTCGACGGGAACTGCGCCATCGTGACCGAGATTTCGAGCACGATGGTCCACAGCCGCACCGCATGCTCGTAGCCTTCGATGTCGTAGGCGTGCGTCGTCGTGTCGTGGAACGACAACAGGTTCAGCGAGGCGAGATTGCACGCGGTGTCGTCGAGGAACATGTATTCCGAGCACGGATTAGAGGCGAGAATCGGCCCCGAATTCGCGCAGGTGTGCCAATCGTTGATGGTGGTGTGGAATTGCAGGCCCGGATCGGCGCTCGCCCAGGCGGCGTAGCCGATCTTCTCCCACAAGTCGCGCGCCTTCACCGTCTCGGCAACCTTGCCCGGCTTGGTGCGCCAGAACAGATCCCAGTTGCGGTCGGCCTCGACGGCTTTGAGGAAGTCGTCGGTCACGCGCACCGTGTTGTTGGAATTCTGCCCGGAGACGGTCAGATAGGCTTCCGAATCCCAGTCGGTGTCGTAGACCGGGAAGTCGATGTCCTTATAGCCCTGCCTGGCGAACTGGATAACGCGGCGGATGTAATTGTCCGGCACGTGGTTCTTGCGCGCCGCTTTAATCTCGCGCCGCAGCACCGGATTCTTTTCCGGATCGAAGCAATCGTCGCCGGAGCCTTCGCAGTTCACGCAGGCCTTGAGGACCGCGCGCAGATGCTTCTGGTTGATCTTCGAGCCGGTGACGAGGTTCGCCACCTTCTGCTCTTCGATCACCTTCCAGTTGACGAAGGCTTCGACGTCGGGATGGTCGGCGTCGAGGATGACCATCTTGGCGGCGCGGCGCGTGGTGCCGCCGGACTTGATGGCGCCGGCGGCGCGATCGCCGATTTTCAGAAAGCTCATCAGCCCCGACGATTTGCCGCCGCCGGAGAGCTTCTCGCCTGCGCCGCGGAGCTTGGAGAAATTGGTGCCGGTGCCGGAGCCGTATTTGAACAGGCGCGCTTCGCGCACCCACAAATCCATGATGCCGCCCTCGTTAACGAGGTCGTCGGAGATCGACTGTATGAAGCAGGCATGCGGCTGAGGATGCTCGTAAGCGGTCGCCGACTGCACGAGCTTGCCGCTTTTGAAATCGACGTAGAAATGGCCCTGGCTCGGCCCGTCGATGCCGTAGGCCCAATGCAGGCCGGTGTTGAACCATTGCGGCGAGTTCGGCGCCGCCAGCTGCATCGCCAGCATGTGGCGATGCTCGTCGAAGAAGGCCCGCGCGTCGGCTTCCGAAGAGAAATAGCCGCCTTTCCAGCCCCAATAGGTCCAGGTGCCTGCGAGCCGGTCGAAGACCTGCTGGCATGAGGTCTCGCCGACGAAACGCTCTTTCTCGGGCAGTTCGTTGAGCGCGGCTTCGTCGGGCACGCTGCGCCACAGCCAGGAGGGGACAGTCTCCTCCTCGACTTTTTTCAGGCGCGCGGGTACGCCCGCCTTGCGGAAATATTTCTGCGCTAAAACGTCAGAGGCAACCTGCGACCATTGCTCCGGCACTTCGACGCCGTCGGCATGGAACACCACGGAGCCGTCCGGGTTGCGGATCTCGCTGGTCGTGTGACGAAAAGCGATGTCCGCGTAAGCCGATTGTCCCTCTTTGGTATAGCGCCGCTCAATCCGCATTCTCTGCCCCTTTGCATTTCTCGTTTTTGACGCCGGCGGTCTTGCGGAAACACCCGCTTAATATATGCCGCCGACAGCTTCCTCGCGACGCGGTTGAAGCGAACTTTCGCCGCGCCTTCCGTCCCAAACCCAAGCTCGCAACGACCGTTCGACCCCTTGCGACCCCTCGCGACCCTTGGCACCGCATCCCGGCTCGCGCCGGCTACTCGTCACGCCGTCCGCTCGGCCCCAAGCCAGCTCCAAGCCAACAGAAGTCCATGCCTCGCGCCGCCTGTGGCGCGGTGCCGTTCCCGCAAACCCTTTTTGGAGAGCCCGGCGGACTTCGGTACCCGCGCGCCGAACTTTCTAAAGCTAGGCTAAGCTCGCCGCGCCCGTCAAGGGTTAGTATGAAGGAGTTAAGATATCCCCTACATGTAGGGTTAAAGGCGAGAATCGGGAGGGGATGCGCAAGTATCGGAGATTCCGGCAAGATTCGAAAGCGCCGACTGCGCAGCGATCCTCTTTTTCCCCGCTGTCCGCATGAAAGCTCGCCGCCGTTCCATGGTGATGAAGCGGTTCGTCTGGCAGGTGCGCGCGAGTTACGAGTTCCGCCGTCGAGGGGTTTTCACGTAGCTGTCACGCAATGACGGGCGTTTCTTTGCGATTCTGAGTGAAACGCGCCGAAAAACCGGCGCTTTCCGCGATCGGAATCCTGCGACCAGGCTCTAGCATCCTGAAGCGAAAGGCGAATCCGCGTCGCCCGCGAGCGCTCGTCGCCAAAACGCCTGGCCACCGCCCGCGCGCCGCCAATAAAACGCCCCGGAGATCGTTAACCTCGTTCAAACGCCGGCCGCTCACAATGCCGGCGCTTGCTTGACGCAACGGGCGACCAGCGCGGATAACGTAGTAAATGTGGGGGTGGTGGCAGCGTCTGAGTAAGACGGGGCGCATCGTAGCGTGTTCCGCCCTGCTGACCGCCTGTGCCCAGACGATCAACAACCAACCGATCAATCAGCCGCTGACGCCCGGCGCTCCGCAGTCGTTTGAACTCGGCCGCGGCACCGAGACCTTGCCCGACGACACGGTGATTGCGCTGTCCTTTTCCGGCGGCGGCACTCGCGCGGCGGCGTTTGCCTACGGCGTGCTGGCTGGACTTGACCAGACGCCGATGCCCAATCGCCCAACGACCCTGTTCGACCGCATCGACTTCGTCACTGGCGTCTCCGGCGGCTCGGTGTTGGCGGCCTATTACGGGCTGAAAAAGCGCCAAGCGCTCGCCGACTTCAAGGAGCGCTTCCTGTTGCGCAACGCCGAAGCCAATCTGCAGATGAATCTCAATCTGCTCAGCATCGCTAAGGGCCTCCAAGGCGGCATCAACGATCCGACCACATTCCCTAAATGGCTCGACGATAATTTGTACGAGCACGCGACCTTCAAAACGCTGTTGGCGCAGCGCCGCCCGTATATCTGGATCAACGCGTCCGACATTTATAACCGCACGCCGTTCGTGTTCGGCCGCGTGATCTTCGGGGCGCTGTGCAGCGATCTCGCCGACTATCCGATTTCACTCGCCGTCGCGGCCTCCGCGGCCGTGCCGGTGATTTTCGCGCCCGTGGTCGTTCAGAGCTTTCCGGGGGAATGCACCGTGCCGTTGCCGGAATGGGTGCAGCGCATCCGCAACAATCCGGATGCGCCGCCGCTCTTGCGGCTCTTTGCCGACGCCATGACGCGTTATCGCTCGGGTCAGGTGCGCTACGTCAAGTTGCTCGACGGCGGCATGGTCGACAATTACGGCCTCGCCGGGTTCACCATTGCGCGCATGGCCTCCACCACTCCCTATGGTCCGCTCGAACCCGCCGAAGCGGTCAAATTGCGCCGGCTCCTGTTCCTGGTGGTCGATGCCGGCCGCGCGCCCTCCGGCACGTGGGCGCAGACCGTCGAAGGTCCGTCCGGAGCGAACCTGATCACGGCGGCCTCGGACACCGCCACCGAGTCCGGCGCGGTCGGCAGCTACACCGCCTTCGAGAGCACGATGGACGATTGGGGGGACGCGCTGACCAGCTGGCGCTGCAAGCTTTCCGCCGAAGAGCGCCGCCGCCTCGGCGCCGGGCCGGGATGGAATTGCCGCGATGTGAAAATCCAGGTCGCCCGCATCGCCTTCGATCAATTGGGGCCGGAGCGCGAGGCCGCGCTCAATGCGGTCGAGACGTCGTTCAAACTAACGCCGGAGCAAGTCGATCTCGTCGTCAATGCCGGGCAGGACGCGCTCAAGAACAGCAACGTGTTCCGCTCGTTCCTCGGCTCGCTCGGCCGCGGCCCGTGGCGTGGCACCTCGGCCGCCGCTCCCGGACCCGCCGAAGCGCCGCAACAGGCCGCCGCGCAATAGTCCGCAGGACTATTTTTCCGACTCGCGTATCAGGCGTTCGACGAACGCTTTAAGTGGCGGTAGATCGCGATCGGCGACCGTGGGAGGTATTTCTCAGAACACTTCGATCAGGTCGTCCGCGATGCGCTGCGCAAAACGCGGTTCCAGCCGGTCGCGGACGGTCGCCTGGTCCGTATGCCGGTTGCGGCGGCCACCGTCCGTTCGGCGCCGGCGACGACACCTACGAAGCGAAGCCCTTCAAATCCGGCTTCCGGATCGACATCGATCAGGACGTCGAGATCGCTGCCATCGCGCGCGTCGCCGCGGGCGCGCGAGCCGAATATGGCGAGCCGCTTCACGCCCTCGGCACAGCGTCGGGGCGGTATCCTTAATTTTGGCGATGATCTCGTCGCGCGTCATACAATAATTGTATCACAACCCGCCCGCTTTCCGTTTTACTCCGCCGCTGCTCGCGTATGGCCGAGGCGGCGATTGAGCGCTTCCAAAAGGCCTTCGGCGGCCTGCGCGATCACCGTGCCGGGCGGAAAAATCGCCTCCGCGCCGGCGGCTTTGACCGCGTCGTAATCCTGCGGCGGGATGACGCCACCGACTACGATCATAATGTCGGGCCGGCCGTTGTTGGCGAGCTCCGCTTTGAGCTCCGGCACCAGCGTCAAATGCGCCCCGGCGAGCGAAGAAACGCCGAGGATATGCACGTCGTTTTCGACCGCCTGACGCGCCGCTTCGGCGGGTGTTGCAAACAGCGGCCCGATATCGACGTCGAAGCCGAGATCGGCAAAGGCGGACGCGATCACCTTCTGCCCGCGATCGTGGCCGTCCTGACCGATCTTGGCGACCAGAATACGCGGGCGCCGGCCCTCATTCTCCTCGAATTCGGCGACGCGTTTTTGCACCCGTTCGACGGCGTCGGTCATGCCGGCCTCCCGCCTGTAGACGCCGGAAATGGTCTTGATCTCGGCCCGATGGCGGCCGAACACCTGTTCCAGCGCCAGTGAAATCTCGCCGACGGTCGCCTTGGCGCGCGCCGCGTCGATTGCCAGTGCCAACAGATTGCCGTTGCCGCCGGCCGCGTTGCGGGTGAGTGCGGCGAGCGCGTCGGCCACCACCTGCGGGTCGCGCTCGCGTTTCAGACGCGTCAATTTATCGATCTGCAATTGCCGCACCGCGCGGTTGTCGACCTTGAGAACCTCGATCTGCGCCTCGTCGCTCGGCCGGTATTTGTTGACGCCGACCACGGTCTGTACGCCGGAATCGATGCGCGCCTGAGTGCGTGCCGCGGCTTCCTCGATACGCAGCTTCGGCACCGAGGCCTCGATGGCGCGCGTCATGCCGCCGAGCTCTTCGACTTCGCGGATGTGGGTCCACGCGCGCGACGCGAGATCGTGGGTGAGCCGCTCGAGATAGAACGAGCCGCCCCAAGGGTCGATCATGCGGTTGATGCCGCTTTCGCGCTGCAGGACGATCTGGGTGTTGCGCGCGATGCGCGCCGAAAAATCGGTCGGCAGCGCCAGCGCTTCGTCGAGCGCATTGGTGTGCAGCGATTGGGTGCCGCCTTGCGTCGCCGCCATCGCTTCGACTGCGGTGCGCGCCACGTTGTTGAACACATCCTGGGCGGCGAGCGACCAGCCAGACGTCTGGCAATGCGTGCGCAGCGACAGCGAGCGCGGGTCGCGCGGGTTGAACTCCTTCATCAGTTTCGCCCACAGCGCGCGTGCGGCGCGAAGCTTGGCCACCTCCATGAAAAAATTCATGCCGATGCCGAAGAAAAACGACAGCCGTGGCGCGAAGCGGTCGACGTCGAGATTGGCGGTCAAGCCCGCGCGCACATATTCAACGCCGTCGGCGAGCGTATAGGCGAGTTCAAGGTCAGCGGTCGCGCCGGCCTCCTGCATGTGGTAGCCGGAGATCGAGATCGAGTTGAACTTCGGCATATGCGTCGAAGTGTAGGCGAAGATGTCGGAGATGATGCGCAGCGACGGTTTGGGCGGATAGATATAGGTGTTGCGCACCATGAACTCTTTGAGGATGTCGTTCTGGATGGTGCCGGCGAGCTTTTCGGCCGGCACGCCTTGCTCCTCGGCGGCGACGATATAGAGCGCCATCACCGGCAGCACTGCGCCGTTCATGGTCATCGACACCGACATCTGATCGAGCGGGATGCCGGCAAACAGCGTGCGCATGTCGTAGATCGAGTCGATGGCGACGCCGGCCATGCCGACGTCGCCGGAGACGCGCGGGTGATCCGAGTCGTAGCCGCGATGGGTGGCAAGATCGAAGGCGATCGACAGGCCCTTCTGGCCGGCGGCGAGATTGCGCCGGTAGAAGGCATTGGAATCTTCCGCCGTGGAGAAGCCGGCGTATTGCCGGATGGTCCAAGGCTGGGTGATGTACATGGTCGGGTAGGGGCCGCGCAGATAAGGCGCGATGCCTGGATAAGTATCGAGGGCATCGAGGCCGCGGAGGTCGCCCGCGCTGTAAACCGCTTTCACCGGCACGTCTTCGGGCGTCAGCCACGGCCCGCCAGCCGCGCCTGGCGCCGCTTCCGGCACGTCGGCAAACTCGACTTTCGTGAACTCCGGGATGCGGCTCATGCGGTCATCCGATCTTGACGCCAAGCATAGCGTAGGCGGCCGTCAGTGTCGCTAGCACATCGCAGCCCTCGTAAACGAACGATTGAATGCCGGCGGCCTTGAATGCGGCTTCGCGGTCGCCCGGGCGTCCGGCGAGATATATGTGCCGCGAGCCAGCCGCGGCCAGCGCTTGCGCCGCCGCTACCGCTTCGAGACCGTAACCTTTGTCGGAGGAACACAGACACACCAGCGGCGCACCGGAGTTCTTGAACGCGGCGGCAAGTCCGGCAAGCCCGATCGCTTCTTCGCCGACGGTCTCGATGCCGCCGGCTTCGAAGAAATTCTTGGCGAAGGTCGAGCGCGCGGTGAATTCCGCTTGCGTGCCGAGATTGGCGAGAAAAAGTTTGGGCCGCGCGCCGGTTGCTGCGTGCACCCGATCCGATGCATCGCGCAATGCCTCGAACGGTTCGGCAAGACGGATCGGCTGTAATCCACCACCGACGGAAGGGCTGCGCGGCGGTGTGGGTGCATCGACGGTAAAGTCGGCTTCAGTCAGGTTGGGAAAGATGGTCGTACCGGTCAGGGCGTCCTGCCGCCGGGCGACCGCGGCGGCGCGCTTTGAGCGAATCTCCACGACTTTTTGCTGTACCAGGCCGCTCGCTAGCGCGGCAGCGATACCGCCCGCGCGCTCGAACTCCTGAAACAGGGACCATGCCGCAGCGCACAGCTGATCCGTCAGGTCTTCAACGGCTCCGGAGCCGGCCGCCGGGTCGGCGACTTTGGCGAGATGCGATTCCTCGAGCAGAACAAGCGCCGTGTTGCGCGCGATGCGGCGGGCGAAGCGATCGGGCAGGCCGAGCGCCGCTGTAAACGGCAAGATCGCGATCGCGTCGGCGCCGCCGAGCGCGGCGGAAAACGCGGCGACCGTGGCGCGTAGAATATTCACATGCGGATCACGCTCGGTCATCATCCGCCACGCGGTCTCGGCGGAAACGAATCCAGGCTCGACTACAAGCCCGCATGAGGCTTGCACGCGCGCCCACAATTTCCGAAGGCTGCGGAATTTCGCGATCGTGAGAAACTGATCCGCATCAGCGGAGAGACGAAAGAAGATCATGCGCCGCGCGGCGTCGAGCGCAACGCCTGCCGCCTCGAGCGCGCGCAGATAGGCGACCGCCACGCCGACGACAAAAGCGAGTTCCTGCGCCTCCGACCCTCCGGCGTTGTGAATGATGCGTCCGTCGGCGACCGCCAGCGGTCCGGCAAATCCCTCCCGAGCCAGAGCCGCAAGCCGCTTGCCGAAATGCGTCGCCTCCTCGTTCCAGGACCGCGCCGCGCCGCCGGCAATCGCCATCGCGCCGACGGGATCGTGGCCGAAGCGGATCCCAGTCCCGCGCGCCGGCAGCGTGACCGCTTTTGTCGCTACCGCGTCGACGGTAGCCGCGGCCGACGGAGAAAGATCGAGATCGAGCGGAACGTCCGCGGACAGGTCGATGCCCTCAAGGGCGCGCGCCAGCGCTCCCTCGGTCGGCGGCAGGCCAAAGCCATGTTCGCCGACGGCGCCGGCAAAGACGAGCGTAAGTCCGCTGGCGCCGTTGTTGAGCTCGCGAAGCGCAATCTCGTTGGCCAAAGCCGGATCGGGATGATCGATCCGCGCCATGACCTCCCAGCCGACGCCGCCCGGCCGCGCCGCGACCGGCTTTGCTTCGGCATGGCGCGCGGCGAGCGGCGCGATGGTCAGCAGGTCATAGGTTGTGCTGTTGAGCCGCTCGAAGGGCGCGCCTTTGAGCACGGCCTCAACGAGCTTGCGCCACGCATCCTCGGTCGCGGGCGGAAAATCGGCGGCAAGTTCGAGGGTTTCGCTATCCGTCATGTGTCGCCATCGCTCACGCCGGCAAAATGCCATGTGGCGTCGAAACGGCCAATATCGGCCGCTGCAATTGACGTGCCGGGCGATCTTTGCGGAGGAGGACCATTTCGGAAACCGCTACCGCGGCGGCAGTTTCGCGATACCAGCCGCATCGACGCGCGTCAGTGCATCGCTGACCTTAATGCCGGTGATAGCCTGACCGGGCGCGATTTCCGCCAACGGCACCAGCACAAAGGCGCGTTCGAGCATATACGGATGCGGCAAGATCAGATGTTTGTCGATCAGCACGAGATCGTCGTAGGTGAGGAGATCGATGTCGATCGGGCGGGGCCCCCAGCGGCGCTCGAGCCCTCGATTGCGCCCAAGCGCCCGCTCGCATTGTTCGGCTCGCCGCAGCAGGTCGTGCGGTCGGAGCGAGGTGGTCACGGCAATCACCGCGTTGACGAAGGGCGCCTGATCGGTCACGCCCCATGGCGGCGTCTTATAGTCGGACGAACGCGCGCAGAGCCGAACCGTTTCGCCGTCGCAAAATTCGGCAATGGCCCGATCGAGCGTCGCGCGGACATCGCCGACATTGCCTCCGAGAGCGACGAACGCTTCAGCCATGATTGCTAGACCATGATCCATTTGGGTTGAATAGGATCATGGTCTAGATTCTTTGCCGGCGCATGATCTTTTTCGGAAAACCGGTATCCACTTTTCCGGATCATGCGCTAATCGCGCCGGGTGCGCGTGATGACGACGCCGACATCGTCGAAAGTCGCGGCGATCGGCGCATGCGGTTTGCGCACGGTGACGCGAATGCTGTCGACCGCTGGATAGCGTGCCAGCACCGTGTCGGCGACCGCGCCGCCCGCCGCCTCCACCAGCCGGTAGCGGCGCGAGCAGAACGCGTCGCTCGCGGTCTTTACCAGCTGCTCGTAAGAAACCGTGTGCTTGAGCGTGTCGCTGCGCGAAGCTTCGCTAAGATCGATGTTGAGCACGAGGTCGAGCACGAATGGCTGGCCGACTTTGGCTTCATGCGGCATCACGCCGTGGTAGGCGTGCAGCACCAGTCCGTTGACGAAGATCGTGTCGCTCATTGGGCGCGCCTGATCGCGGCAGCGACCGCGAGCGCCTGCACCGTCGGCGCCACGTCGTGCACGCGCACAATCGCGGCGCCGTTCTCGACCGCGAGGAGGTGAGCGGCGAGCGATCCGCCCAGACGCTCCATCGGTTCGGACGGCGTTATCGAAGCGATGAAGCGCTTGCGCGACGCGCCGATCAGAAGCGGCAAGCCGAAATGGCGCCAGGCATCGAGGCGGGCGATGCATTGGATGCTCTGCTCGGGCGTCTTGCCAAAACCGATACCGGGATCGAGCAAAATGCGCTCGCGCGCGATACCGGCGCGCGCGGCGATCTCGAGCGAGCGCGCGAAGAATGCTGTCACGTCGGCGACAATATCGATCGCCGGATCGGCGGCGTCGCGATTGTGCATGAGGACAACCGGGACCCGGTACTCGGCGACCACGCGCGCCATATCGGGATCGCCCTGCAGGCCCCATACGTCGTTGACCATGGCGACGCCGCGCTCAAGCGCCCATGCCGCCATCGATGCCTTGAGCGTGTCGATGGAGACCGGCACGCCAAGTGCCACGACCTCCGACAGCAGCGGCATCAGCCGTGCCTGTTCCTCGGCAAAGAGTACGGGCGCCGCGCCGACATAAGGACGAGTGGATTCCGCTCCGATATCGAGAATGTCGGCGCCTTCACCGGCGAGACGGCGCGCTTGCGCGACCGCCGCTTGCGGGTCGAGAAAACGTCCGCCGTCGGAAAACGAGTCCGGCGTCACGTTGAGGATGCCCATGACCAGCGGCCGTGCCTTGGCCAAGAGTCGCGCCAATAGGTCGCCGTCGCCTGAAGGCGCGGAAACGGTGGTCTGGGTCAGGGTCGCGGCCATCGCTTAGGCCATCGCATCTTGCAAGCTTAAGTCAAGCGCGCCGCAATTGCGGGCCGTCGCTGTTTAATAGCGGATGACCGGGGGCAGCTTCTTGGCGTTCTCGATCCAGCGCTCGACCGCTTTCACCGACGGCAGAAGGCGCACCAGGTTGCGCTTGGCGTTGGCCTCGGTCATCTGGTCGACGAGTTTGCGCGGATTGCGGAATTTGAGCTCTTTAGCGGTCTTGACGCCGACCGCGCACAACAGCTCGGCATATTCCCACCCCACGCCCTTGACGCGCATGCGGTCGGCTGCGGTGACCCAGTCGAGCACCCGCTTGTCGTCGATGCCGACCTTTTCAGCGATCTTGAGCCGTTGCTTGGGCGTCTTGGCCTGCGAGAGGAGGCTGCCGGTTGTCCGAATCCCCTCCGACTTCAGGATCAGCGCCGTATCTACGCCGATGCACCGAATGTCGGAGATGGGATACGGCATTGCTGCACCTCCTCGACCGCGCAACAGCGAGCGGTATCCACGAACTCAAACAAACTGCGAGAGACCTGGATTTGCGGCGACAATCTTGCCGGTGCCGAGACGTTTGATCGGTTCATCCATGGTGTGACGCCAGCCCAGCATTTCCGGCACGTACCGACCATAATGTACATTGGCGGGCGACGTGACAAGATGCTGCCGAGATGGTGCTGTGTATGTTCGTGCGCACTGGTAAAACTTTCGCGCTTTGGCAATATCGAATTGCGTCGCGATGAAAATCGGCCGCGGCTTCGGCCAAGTGGCGCGATGGCGAAGGACTACAGGCGATGGGCGGTCCGGATCGAGACGGAAAAATCTTTGTCGGCAAAGGCGCCAAGGATGAATTTATCGCGCTCGCGCTCGCCAACCGCCATGGCCTCGTCACTGGTGCCACCGGCACCGGCAAAACCGTATCGCTGCAGGTGCTGGCCGAAGGTCTCTCGCGCGCCGGCGTTCCGGTATTCGCCGCCGACATCAAGGGCGACCTGTCCGGGATCGCGGCGCATGGCGAGATGCGGCCGGACTTCGTCAAGCGCGCCAAGGATTTAGGGTTCGACTACACGGCCGAGGAATTTCCGGTCGTGTTCTGGGATTTGTTCGGCGAGCAAGGCCATCCGATCCGCGCCACGATCTTCGAAATGGGACCGCTTTTGGTCTCGCGCATGCTTGAACTCAATGATGTGCAGGAAGGGATCGTGAACATCGCCTTCCGCTATGCCGACGACGATCCGGAACTTGGCGGTGCGCAGAGCAACGGATTGGTCGATCTCAAAGATCTGCGTGAACTCCTGTCGTACCTTTCGAAAAACGCCAAAGAGATCAGCAGCCGCTACGGCAACGTCGCGGTGACCGCGGTTGGTGCGGTGCAGCGTCAGCTGTTGGTGCTCGAGAACCAAGGCGGTACGCATTTTTTTGGCGAACCGGCGCTCGAGGTCACCGATCTGATCCGGACTGACAGCCAGGGGCACGGCGTCATCAACGTGCTCGCCGCCGACAAACTGATGTCGAGCCCACGGCTCTACGCGACGTTCTTGTTGTGGCTGTTGTCGGAATTGTTCCAGAAGCTGCCGGAAGTCGGCGACCCGCCCAAGCCCAAATTGGTGTTCTTCTTCGACGAAGCGCATCTGCTTTTCAACGAAGCGCCGAAGGAATTGCTCGACAAGGTCGAACAGGTCGTGCGCCTGATCCGTTCGAAGGGGGTCGGCGTATACTTCGTGACTCAGAATCCGCTTGACGTGCCGGACAAGGTTCTCGCCCAGCTCGGCGGCCGCGTTCAGCATGCGCTGCGCGCGTTCACGCCGCGCGATCAAAAGGCCGTTGCGGCGGCCGCGCAAACGTTTCGGCCCGACCCCAATCTGAATACCACCCAGGTTATCACCGAACTCGGCAAAGGCGAGGCGCTGGTGTCGTTCCTCGAGGGCGACGGCACGCCGTCGATGGTCGATCGCGTGATCGTGCGGCCGCCGTCGGCGCGGGTGGGTCCGGTGACGCCGCAGGAGCGCCAGGCGGTGATCGATAAGAGTCCGCTCAAGGGCAAATACGACACCACCGTCGATCCGAATTCGGCTTACGAAATCTTGCAGAAGCGGCTCGCGGAAGGTGGCGCGCTACCGCCTGCAGGAGGCGCCAACGCGCCGGCGTCGACTGGTGTGCCCGGCCAAGCGCCAGCGCAGGTCGGCTTCTTCAATCGGATTTGGCAATGGTTCACCGGCATTTTCGGCATCGGCCGGCCGCGCGGCACGACGCTGACGACGTCACAGCTTATCGCCCGTAATGTCGCGCGCGCGGTTGCCGCCGGCGTTGCGACCCAGGTTGCCACCGAGCTTGCCAAATCCACCGGCAGCAAGACTGCTGGAACCATCAGCAAAGCGGTCGTGCGCGGCGCGCTCGGCGGCGTCATGAGAAGGTAAGGTGAAGTGATGACGGCATCCGATGCTCTACCGGCGGTGCTCGACCGCATCGATCGCGATCTTGACGCCAGCGTAGAGCGCTTGTTCACGCTGCTGCGCATCCAGTCGGTATCGACCGATCCGGCTTATGCGCCCGAATGCCGCAAAGCAGCCGACTATGTTGCGTCCGATTTACGTAGCCTCGGATTTGAAGCCAGTGTACGGCCAACGGCCGGTCATCCGGTGGTTGTCGGCAAGAGCGGCGAACAGAAAGCCGGCAACGGCAAGGCCAACGGCCACTCGCCGCGCGTCTTGTTCTATGGCCACTACGACGTGCAGCCAGTCGATCCGCTCGATCTGTGGAAGACGCCGCCGTTCGAGCCTCGCATCGAGACCATCGATGGCGGCCGCAAAATCATCGTGGCGCGCGGCGCCTGCGACGACAAAGGCCAAGCGATGACGTTTGTCGAGGCCTGCCGCGCGTTCAAAGCGGTGACCGGCGCGCTGCCGCTCGACATCACCATGATGATCGAGGGCGAAGAGGAGTGCGGGTCAAAGAACCTCTTCACCTTCGTGCGCGACCATGCCGACGAGTTCAAGCGCGACCTCGCGCTGGTGTGCGACACCAGCATGTGGGACCGAGAGACTCCGACCATCACCACCTCACTGCGCGGTCTCGTTTATGAGGAGGTCCGGCTGACTTGCGCCGATCGCGATCTGCACTCCGGCCTGTTCGGCGGCGCGGCCAGAAATCCGATCCACGTATTGGTCGACATTCTGTCGGCGATGCATCGGCCCGACGGTTCGGTCGCCATTCCGGGCTTCTATGACGGCGTGCACGAATTGCCGCCCGACATCAAAGCCGATCTGACCGGGCTCGGGCTGACGGCCGAGAAGTTCCTCGAACCGGTCGGCTTGAAGATTCCGGCCGGCGAAAAAGATCGCATGGTGATCGAACAAATCTCGACGCGGCCGACCGCCGAGGTCAACGGCATCGTCGGTGGCTATACCGGCGAGGGCGCCAAGACCGTCATTCCCGGCAAGGCGATGGCCAAGGTCTCGTTCCGTCTCGTCGGTGCGCAAGATCCGGAGAAAATCCGAGCGGCGTTCCGCGAGTTCGTGCGGGCCCGCCTGCCGGCGGATTGCTCGGCCGAGTTCGGTAATTTCACCAGCGCGCCGGCCTTCGACGTGGCGTTTGACAATCCGGCGCTCGGTAAGGCGCGCACCGCGCTTGCCGAGGAGTGGGGCAAGAAGGCGGTGACCATCGGCGCCGGCGGCTCGATCCCGATCGTCGCCGATTTCAAGACGGTGCTCGGCATGGACTCCTTGATGGTCGGCTTTGCGCTCGACGACGATCGCGTGCATTCGCCCAACGAGAAATACGACCTGCGCAACTTCCATAAGGGCATCCGCAGCTGGGCGAGGATTTTGGCGGCGCTGGCCGCATAGAACAAGCGAACAGCCGGCGCGCCTTTCGCTTTCGACGCACGAGGGAGGAATCGATGAGGACTATTGTGATCGCGATTGCGGCCGCTGCTGCGGCCTGCGGTTCCTTGCCTGCCGCGGCGGCCGGCGTCGACAAACTTTACGTGCTGGATTGCGGCCATATCTCCGCGACCGATCAGTCGCGCTGGTCGCCCGGCGTCAATGTGGGCGTACCGATCGAGCTGTCGGACAATTGCTATTTGATCCATCACGCGCAGGGTTGGTTCTTGTGGGACACCGGCCTTCCCGATGCGCTGGCGGCTCTCCCAGACGGCGCAAAGGATCCGAATACCGGCTTTGTTACCAAACGAGCGAAGACGCTCGCCAGCGAACTTGATGCGCTCGGCGTCAAAGCTTCCGACATCAAGGCGATGGCGATCTCGCACACCCATCCCGACCATGTCGGTAATGTCGAGGAATTTCCGCAAGCGATGCTCTACGTGCAAAAGGCGGAATACGACTGGCCGAATGCGAACGGCACGCCGCGCTTCAAGCCCGAACATCCGGTGACCAAGCTCGAAGGCGATCACGACGTCTTCGGCGACGGCTCCGTGGTGATTATTTCGACGCCGGGCCATACGCCCGGCCATCAATCCTTGCTGGTGCGGCTTCCGAAGACCGGCGTTGTCGTGCTCTCCGGCGATGCCGCGCATTTCAAGGCCAACTGGGACAATCGGCGCGTGCCCGGGCCCAATTTCAACAAAGAACAGACCTTGGCCTCGATGCAGCGTATCGCCGACGTCTTGGCGAAGGAGCACGGCCAGCTCTGGATCAACCACGACCAGCCGCAGACCGACGCGCAGAAGAAGCCGCCGGATTATTACGAGTAAGGCGACGCGACCCCGGTTCGCGGCTTGAGCAGGCGGCAAGCGCCGCCTATGCTGGCCGCAAAACGATAACAACGGCTGCAAAGCTTTAAATCGCCGGCCGAGGAAACGTTGGGGGATGCTGGATTTTATTCAGCAGGTGGTGGGCGGCATTGCGCTTGGCTGCGTCTACGGCCTGATCGCGCTCGGCTTCGTGCTCATTTACAAGGCGACCGAGGTCGTCAATTTCGCCCAGGGCGATCTGATGATGCTGGGCGGCTTTGTCGCCTACACCTTCATCGCTCAGCTCGGCTTCAATTATTGGCTCGGTTTTGCCTGCGCCCTCGTCGTCATGGCGGCGTTCGGCGGCCTGGTTGAGCGCGTGATCGTGCGGCCGATCCTCGGTTATCCGCAGTTCTCCATCGTCATGGTGACGATCGGATTAGGCTTTGCGTTGCGCGCCGTTGCCGGGATGATCTGGGGCACCGACGACCTGCGCATCGATACGCCGTTTTCCTCAGGCGTTGCCCATATCGGATCGCTGGTGCTGGCTTACGACAAGCTGTCGGTGATCGTGGCGACGGTGCTGTTGTGCGGGCTCCTTTGGCTTTATTTCAACAAGACCCGCATGGGCGTGGCCATGCAGGCGACGTCGCAAAACATGCTAGGCGCCTACTACATGGGCATCCCGGTCAAGCGCGTATTTTCACTGATCTGGGCGATCAGCGCGGCCGTCGCCGGTTTTGCCGGCGTCTTGTTGGCGCCGATCGCCTTCATCCACACCAATATCGGCTTTCTCGGCCTGAAAGCTTTTCCGGCGGCGGTGCTCGGCGGCTTCGGCAGCATTCCCGGCGCGCTCGCCGGCGGCCTGGTGATCGGCGTCGCTGAAACGCTGTCGGGCTTCTACCTGCCGGAAGGCTTCAAGGATGTCGCCGCTTACATCCTGCTGCTCGTCGTCCTGATGGTGCGGCCCGAAGGCCTATTCGGCCTCAATCAGCGCAAGAAGGTCTGACCGCATGCGGCCGATCTTCAAAACCGATTATGGCCAAGACATCAAATTGATGCGCCATGGCGGTCATTGGTGGGCCTATGGCACGCTGTTCCTTCTCGTCGTGCTCGCGCCGCTCGCCATCGGCTCCTATCTGCAGAGCCAGATCGTCTTTGTCTTTATTTATTCGATCGTCGGCGTTGGGCTGTTGATCCTCGCCGGCTTCACCGGCCAGGTGTCGCTCGGCCATGCCGCGTTCCTCGCCATCGGCGCTTATACCGCCGGCTATATGCAGCGCCTCGGCGTCCCGTTTCTCGTTTATCTGCCGCTGTCGGTGATTATAAGCGGCGTAGTCGGCGCGCTGGTCGGCTTTCCGGCGTTGCGGCTTGCGGGAATCTACCTCGTCATCGCCACCATCGCCTTCGGCTTTATCGCCGAGGAAGTCGCCGCGCGCTGGGAAAGCGTCACCAACGGCAACGACGGCCTGCGCATCAGACCGATCGTGATGTTCGGCACCACGCTGAGCCGGGAGGGACACGCCTTCTATTATCTCTGCCTCGGCCTGTTGGTCGTGGTGATGCTGCTGGCGCTCAATATTTTGCGCTCGCCGACCGGCCGCGCGTTTGTGGCGATCCGCGACAGCGAGACCGCGGCGAAGAGCCTCGGCGTCAATCTCTCGGTCTACAAGGTGGCCGCGTTTTCGATCAGCGCCGCCATCACCGGTCTCGCCGGCTGCCTGTATGCACACAAGCTGTCCTTCATCAGCCCGGAAATGTTCACGCTGTTGTTGTCGCTTGAGTTCGTCATCGTCATTTTGATCGGCGGCGTCGGCAGCCTCCACGGTGCGGTGCTCGGCTCGATCTTTGTGGTGATGGTCGATCCGTTCTTGAGCTTTCTCAAAGACGACGTGCCGCGGGCCGTCGGGCAGGCGGCGCATACGCTCGGCTTTGCCAACGCCGGCGCTGTGACCGACACGCTTGCGGCAATCGGCGGCGCCGCGGGACTCAAAGGCGCGATCTACGGGGTGATCATCATCGTCTTTATAATCTTCGAGCCCTACGGCCTTTACGGACGCTGGCTCAAGATCAAGCTCTATTTCGAGCTGTTCCCGCTCTACAAAAAAGCGACTTTCAAGCGGCAGAAAACTTACGTCAAATCGGAACGGGATCGATGAGCTTGCTGCGGCTCGATTCGATTTCACTCAAATTCGGCGGGCTCACCGCCGTCGACGGCGTCAGCTTTTCCATCGAATGCGGCGAGATCTTTACGATGATCGGCCCGAACGGCGCCGGCAAGACCTCGATCTTCAACATCATCTCGCGCTTTTACGAACCCAGCGGCGGCCGCATCTTCTTCGACGATGTCGAGATCACCGGCGTGCCGGCGCATGATATCGCCAACCTTGGCATCGCGCGCACGTTCCAGAACATCGAATTGTTCGCCAACGCTACCGTGCTCGACAATCTTTTGGTCGGCCGGCACATCCACCGCGCGACTAGCATCTATCAGGACATGCTGTTCCTGCCGAAGGTGCGCCGCGCCGAATATGCCGATCGTCACCGGGTCGAGGAGATCATCGACTTCTTCGACCTGCAAAGATACCGCGAGCAGCTGATCGCCAATCTTCCCTACGGCGTGCGCAAGGTCTGTGAAGTGGCGCGCGCGCTGTGCACCGAGCCGAAGCTTCTGCTGCTCGACGAGCCGTCCTCGGGGCTCAATGTCGAGGAGACGGAAGACATGGTCTATTGGATCAACGACATCCGCTCCGACCTCGGCATCACCGTTTTGATGGTCGAGCACGATATGACGCTGGTCAATCGCGTCTCCGACCGCGTTCTGGCGCTCAATTACGGTCAGGTGCTGGCGCTCGGAGCGCCGGCCGACGTGGCCCGCGATCCCGCCGTTATCGCCGCTTATCTCGGGAGCTGAGCGCGGTCATGACCGACAAGGCCTCACTGTTATCGGTGGGCAATCTCGAGACCTTTTACGGTCGCATCATGGCCGTGCGCGGCGTGAGCCTTGAGGTGCCGCATGGCGAAATCGTCACTGTGCTCGGCGCCAACGGCGCCGGCAAGACGACGATCCTGAAAACCATTTCCGGCGTGCTCGATCCGCAGAAGGGTTTGATCGAATTCGAGGGCCGGCCGATCCAAGGCCTCGATCCGGACCGCATCGTCCGCTTAGGGTTGAGCCACGTGCCCGAGGGCCGCGAAGTCTTTCCGTTCTTGACGGTGCGTGAGAACTTGGCGATGGGCGCGTTCCTGCGCAAAGATGCCGACGCCGTCGCGCAGGATGTCGAGCGCATCTACCGCTACTTCCCCCGCCTTAAGCAGCGGCTCGATCAGCGCGCCGGGTTACTGTCCGGCGGCGAGCAGCAAATGCTGGCCATTAGCCGCGCGTTTCTCAATCGCCCGAAGCTTCTGCTCCTCGACGAACCTTCTCTTGGGCTTGCGCCTTATCTGGTCAAGGAAATCTTCGCGATCGTGCGCAGGCTCAACGCCGAGGAGGGCATCTCAATCCTTCTCGTCGAGCAAAACGCCCACATGGCGCTTGAGACCGCGCGCTACGGCTATGTGCTCGAAGTCGGCCGCGTCGTCATGGCCGATACCTGCGTTCGTCTTGCCGCGACCCGCGACATTCAGGAATTTTATCTCGGCGCCAGGGAAATTGGGGCCCGCGGCGAGCGACGCTGGAAGCGGAGGAAGACGTGGCGATGATGGCTTGCGCTGACCACGCCTCGCGCGGCAACGTTTTCGGAGCATTGTCATGGCCCGACCGGCTGTCCTGACTGTTGCCGACACCGTGCCGAAGAGTTTTGTGCTCGCCGCGGCGGCGCGCGGCACGCGGCCGGCGATGCGTGAGAAGCATCTCGGCATCTGGAACACCATCAGCTGGAACGACTGGCTGCAGCGCGCCAAGGAAGTGGCATTCGCGCTTGAAGGCTCGGGCTTCAAGCCCGGCGACGTCGGCTCGGTGCTCGCCAACACGGTGCCGCAATGGTGCTACGCCGACATGGGAATATTGTGCGCCAGCGGCGTATCGTCGGGCATTTATCCGACCGATTCCGTCAAGCAGGTCGTCTATCTGGTCAACGACTCGCGCACCCGCATCTTGTTCGTCGAAGACGATGAGCAGCTCGATAAGGCGCTCGAAGCCCGCGACCAATGTCCGACGCTCGAGCGGATTGTCATCTTCGATATGGAAGGTCTGGCGGCATTTTCCGATCCGATGTGCGTCTCGTTCGAGCAGTTCCTGGACGAAGGGCGCGTGCGCATGGCCGGACGCGAGCATTACTGGGGCGCCATGGTCAATGCGCGGGCGCCGAGCGATCTCGCCATCCTGGTCTACACCTCCGGGACCACGGGACCGCCCAAGGGCGCGATGCTCAGTCATCGCAACATCGTTACGCAGATGCGGCATGCACCCGACGTGTTGTCCTATTATGAGGGCGACGAGCGCATCGCCTTCCTGCCGATGTGCCACGTCGCCGAGCGCATCGCCGGCTGTTATTACAGCATCGCCACCGGCGCCATTTCGAACTACGCCGAGAGCCCGGAGACGGTGCTGGAAAACCTTCGCGAGCTGCAGCCGACGTCGCTCGGCGCGGTGCCGCGGGTCTGGGAGCGGCTCTACTCGGCCATAACCATCGCGCTTAAGGACGCGACCGCGCTTGAGCGCTGGGCCTACCGGTTGGCGATCTCGGCCGGATATCGCATCGCCAATGCGCGGCTCGAGCGGCGGTTGCCCACCTTGCTGCAGCGCGCCGCGTTCGCCGCCGCCTATCTGCTGGTGCTGCGCAATATCCGCGTCATGCTCGGTCTCGACCGCTGCCGTTGGCTGTGGACCGGGGCCGCGCCGATATCGCCCGATCTGGTCCGCTGGTACTTGGCGCTCGGCTTAAACATGTATGAAGTCTACGGTCAGACGGAGAATACCGGGCTCGCGACCGTCATGCCGCCGGATGCGATCAAGCTCGGCACCGTCGGGAAGTCGGTCCCCTATGGCGAAGTGAAGATTTCGCCCGATGGCGAGATTTTGATCCGCGGCGACTTCGTCTTCATGGGTTATTTCAATCAGCCCGAGCGCACCGCCGAAACCATCGATCGCGACGGCTGGCTGCATACCGGCGACGTCGGCCTGATCGACAACGAAGGCTATGTGCGGATCACCGACCGCATGAAGGACATTATTATCACCGCCGGCGGCAAGAACATCACGCCTTCGGAAATCGAAAACGAGCTCAAATTCTCGCCCTATATCAGCGACGCCGTCGTTGTCGGCGACCGGCGTCCGTACTTGACCTGTCTGGTCATGATCGATCTCGAGAACGTCGAAAAATTCGCCCAGGACAACGCCGTGCCGTTCACGAACTATGCGAGTTTGTGCCGCTCCGCGGAAGTACGCGATCTGATCTGGAATGAGATTGAGCGAGTCAACTCAGGCTTCGCGCGGGTCGAGACCATCAAGCGCTTCTATCTGATCGAGCAGCAACTGACGCCGGAAGACGACGAGCTGACGCCGACCATGAAGCTCAAGCGCAAATTCGTTAACGAGAAATACCGCAAGGAGATAGATGACATGTATCGTAGCGCGTCGGCGGCCTAAAGGACGTTTGCAGCGGTTTTTGACGCTGCGCCGCGCCTGCGATAGAATCCCGGTAAAATCGCGTACCGTAAGCGACGCGAAGTAAAGCACCCCGCCACAAAAGCGCGGGACCATCCAGGGAGGAAGATCTATGACCTATCGCATCTGCACGGCGGCCGTTGCCGGCGCCGCGTTCGTTCTTTCCGCACCGCTTGCTTTGGCGCAGACCAAGACCACCGATCAGGGCATCAGCGCCAACGAAATCGTGGTCGGTACGCACCAGGACCTTTCCGGTCCGATCAAAGGCTGGGGCGTGTCTGTTGCCAACGGCATGAAGATGGCGACTGACGAGATCAATGCGGCGGGCGGCATTCAGGGACGAAAAATCCGCTTGATCATCGAGGACAGCGGCTACGATCCCAAACGCGCCGTGCTCGATACCCAAAAGCTGATCGAGAAGGACCAAGTCTTCTCCATGGTGGGAGCCATGGGCTCTCCGACCGTTCTGGCCGCGCAAGACATCGTTCTCGATGCCGGCGTAACCCAGCTCTTCCCGCTAACCTCGGCGCAATTCACCTACAAATTCGATCCCAGCAAGCCGCAGGAGCGGCTCAAGTTCAACAATCTGCCGCCCTATGTCGACTCCACCCGCGCTGGGCTCAAATACATGATCGAGACCAAGCACTATGCGAAGCCATGCATCATGCATCAGGACGACGAGTACGGAAAAAACGTGCTCGATGGCTTTACCGCACAGCTCGCGGCCATGAAGATCGAGCCGGGAACCGAGACGAGCTATAAGCGCGGCTCCACCGACTTCAGCGCGCAGATCGCGCGCATGAAGGCGGACGGCTGCGACCTGGTCGTGCTCGGCACCATCATCCGCGAAACCATCGGCGCCATGACCGAAGCCAAGAAGATCGGCTGGACGGTCGATTTCCTCGGCGCCACGCCGACCAACGTGCTCGAAGTGCCGGCGCTCGGCAAAGATGCGGTAGAAGGCCTATACGCGGTTTCCGGGTTCGAAATCCCGTACGAGGATACGGCAACCGGCAAAGTGAAAGAGTGGATCGTCAATTACAAACAGGCGTTCCACATGGAGCCGAACACGCAGGCGATGATCGGCTACACCGACATGGAAGCATTCGCCTTCTATGCCAATCTCGCCGGCAAGGATCTGACCGGGCAAAAATTCCTTGCCGCGCTTGAGTCCGGCAAGGAATTCCAAGACATTTTCGGCGCGCCACCGGAGAAATTCTCGCCGACCAATCACCTGGCGAGCTCGGTCTTCCAGGTGCAGCAAATCCAGAACGGCCGCTGGAAGCTCGTGCATGACAGCTTGGTGTATTGAGCTAACGCAATCCGGCGGGCTGGCGCTACCGGCCCGCCGATTTCTGCTGATCGCGCTAAAGGCCTAATCGGCGGCGGCTTCGATCAGACGCGGGCTGACAAAACGCGCCAGTTGTCCGGCTTTGTCATGCAACGACGCCCAGTCGTCAAACGCGAAGTCGATGACGATCAGACCGGATGTCGGCAGCTTCTCATTAAGCTCTTCGCGGGCGTCGATGTCGCCTGAACCGATCAATTGCAGCGCCAGGTCGTGGACGCCCGGATTGTGGCCGATAAGCAGCAAGGTGCGCGCATCGCCGCTCTCGCGGATCACATCGGCGAGCGTTTCGGCGCTGGCATTATAGATGCGCTCCTCCTGCGAGACGCGCGGCGCGCCGGACAAGGCGGCCGCAACATGCGACCACGTCTGCACCGTGCGCACCGCCGGCGACAGCACAACGCGATCCGGCAGTAACTCGTGGCGCGCCATATAGGCGCCGATCAGCTGCGCATCGCTTTCGCCGCGCGGCATGAGTTTGCGATCACGATCGCGTTGGCCCGGTTCGGCGCGCTCGGTCTTGGCGTGGCGCAGCAGCAGCAAACGAAGCATCGGTTAAGGTCTCAGGCGGCGCCGGCAGTTTAGTGTCCCGATTCCGGTTCGCAAGTCTTTGCCGCACCACTGGTGCGAACTTCGGAATCGAACGGACACTAGCAAATTTATGAGTCTAGTGTGGTTTTTGGATTCGAAGTTCCTATTGAGCCAGCCGCCTGATCGTAGGAACTTCAAATCCACCGCACTAGTGCCGCCGAAGCGAACTGCCTATAGTCTGGCCGCCGACGCGCACAGGAAGTTCGACACTCAAGCGGTACGATTATTTGCGGCAGCGCCGCCGCGGCAAACCATCTAACGATGCCGGAACCCCAACCCACCGACGATACCGAAAGCGAAGCGGCAAAGGCCGACGTCTCAGCCTATGGCGACACCTGGTTCGCGGCGACCATGGGGGACGCCCCTTCGCGACCGCCCCTCACCGTCGACCTCGACATCGATGTTTGCGTGATCGGCGGCGGGCTCGCCGGCCTGACCGCGGCGCGCGAGGTTGCCCGCAGCGGTTGGTCGGTGGTGCTCATCGAGGCCGATCGCATCGCAGCCAAAGCCTCGGGCCGCAATACCGGCTTTGTGCTGCCGGGTTTTGCCGCGGAGCCCGACAGCATCATTGGCCGCGTCGGCTTTGAAGGCGCCAGGGATTTGTGGTCGCTGTCGCAAAGCGGCGTCGACTATGTGCGCAACACCATCGACGCCGACGCCATCGCGGGAATCGATCGACAGGACGGCTGGCTCTATGTGTCGAAAACCGACAACGGCGACGCGTTCACGCGCCTTGCCGGGCGCGTCGGCGACTTCGGCGTCGAGATCGAAGGTTGGCCGACCGAGCGAGTGCGGGAGGTGTTGCGCAGCGAGCGCTATTTCCATGCGCTGCACTTTCCGCAGGCGATCTGCATTCATCCGCTCAACTATGCGCTTGGGGTTGCGGCCGCGGCCGAGCGTGCCGGCGCACGCATCTTCGAACACACACCGGCGATATCGATCGATCCGGCGGGCGTGCGCAAACGCATCGTCACCCCGCAGGCGCGGCTGCGCGCCAACCACGTCGTGCTGTGCGGCAATGTCGGCATGGCGCAGCTCGTGCCGCATATCGGCGGCGCGCTCATTCCGATCACGACCTATGTCATCACCACCGCGCCGCTCGGCGGCGCGCTTAGCGAAGCGATCAATTATCGCGGCGCGGTCAGCGATACCGACCTCGCGGATAATCACTACCGGATCGTCGGCGGCGACCGTCTGATGCTCTCCGGCCGCCTGACGACTTGGGCGCGAAATCCGCGCCGCTTTATGCGGGCGCTGGCGCGTGACGTCGCTACAACTTATCCGCAACTCGGCAGCGTTGCGGTTGAATACGCCTGGTCCGGCACCGTCGGCTATCCAATCCACGGCATGCCGCAGATCGGCGAACTTGCGCCCGGCGTGTGGCTCGCGTCCGGTTTTGGCGGCCACGGTCTCAACACCACGGCGCTGGCCGGCAATCTCATCGCCCGCGCCATCGTCGACGGCGACGATACCTGGAAGCGCTTTACGCCGTTTGAACTCGTCTGGGCTGGCGGAGTCTTCGGCCGCGGCATCGCGCAAATTTATTACTGGGCGGCGCGCTGGCGCGAAGCGTTGGCCGAACGCCGCGCCCGCGCTGCGACTTTGGCAGCAAAACGCGGCGCGGCGATCGAAAGCGCAGCCGGCGGCGAGGTGACGTCGTTCAGGGCCGAGGCTACGCCGAGACAAGACACCGGCGACTCGATCGTACCGCCCTCGGCGGCAGGCGAACCGGTCGTCACGGCCGCCGGCGAGCCGGCCCAATGATCTCGCCTCCGCCGGCGCCTAGCGTCCTTCGCGCCGCGACATAAACGCCAGCCGTTCGAACAGGTGGACGTCCTGCTCGTTCTTGATGAGCGCGCCGTGCAGCGGCGGAATGAGCTTTTTCGGATCGCGTTCGCGCAGTGTCTCGACCGAGACGTCCTCGACCATCAAAAGCTTGAGCCAATCGAGCAATTCCGACGTCGACGGTTTTTTCTTCATGCCCGGGACGTCGCGGATTTCGTAGAACAGCCGCAGCGCTTCCGCTACCAGTCGGTGCTTGATGCCGGGGAAATGCACTTCCACGATCGCCTGCATCGTGTCGGCGTCGGGGAAGCGGATATAGTGAAAGAAACAGCGGCGCAGGAACGCGTCCGGCAATTCCCTTTCGTTGTTCGAGGTGATGACGACGATCGGCCGGCGCCGGGCGTGGATGGTTTCGCCGGTCTCATAAACGAAAAACTCCATGCGATCGAGTTCCTGCAACAGGTCGTTGGGAAACTCGATATCCGCCTTATCGATCTCGTCGATCAACAGCACCGGCCGCTCGTCGGCGCTGAATGCTTCCCACAATTTGCCGCGTTTGATGTAGTTGCGGATGTCCTTGACGCGTGGGTCGCCGAGCTGGCTATCGCGCAGCCGCGTCACCGCGTCATACTCATAGAGGCCTTGCATCGCCTTGGTGGTCGACTTGATGTGCCATTCGATCAACGGTGCGCCGAGCGCTTTGGCGATCTCGATGGCAAGCACGGTCTTGCCGGTTCCGGGCTCGCCTTTGACCAAAAGCGGCCGTTCGAGTGCAATTGCGGCGTTAACCGCGACTTTGAGGTCGTCGGTGGCGACGTAGGCGCTGGTACCTTCGAAACGCATTCATTCGCTCGCTGAAAAATTCCTGACACGCGACATTAGACGCTCCGGCGCGACACTCACAAGCGCCGCGCGAGTGAACGCGAGCCGACCGTGCTCGGCGGCACAAAAGAGCCGAGCGCCGGGCAATTTCTGCCGGGCGCTCGGCATATCCGTACCGGCGCCGCGGCATGCCAATCGTGTAAGCTATTGAAATAACGTAATAAAATAGATGGCATGCGCCTTGCTCGGAAGTGCGCGTGCGCGGTGCAAGGGCTAAAGTCGCGCCCTGCTGTTGTCGCGTTGAGGACCGAGTTGGAGATCAGTCATGGGTATCTTCGATGCATTGACCACCGCTGTTGCGGGGCTGCAGGCACAATCGTTCGCGTTACAGAACATTTCCGGCAACATCGCGAACTCGCAGACCACGGGCTACAAAGAGCTCGACACCAATTTCGAAGATCTGGTCTCCGCCGCCGCCTCCGGCGAGCAGACGTCAGGCGGCGTACTCGCCACCTCCGCCGCCACCAACACGGTGCAAGGCACCATCCAGAGCACGTCGGTTCCGACCGACATGGCGATCAACGGCACCGGCTGGTTCGTTGTCGCACAGCCGACCGGCACCGCCGACAATGAGCCGGTGTTCAGCGGCGTCAACGACTATACCCGCGCCGGCGATTTTCAACTCAATTCCGGCGGCAATCTGGTGAACGGCGCCGGCTATTATCTGATGGGGATCCCGATCGACGCCGCAACCGGAAACCCGGTCGGCAGCTCGCCGCAGGTCCTGCAATTCAGCAACGACTTCGTGCCGGCGCAGGAAACCACCGCCATCCAATATCAGGCGAACCTGCCGAGCGCACCGACATCGGGCATGCTGGTGCCGAGCGATTACGAGGCCAATCCACTTACCGGCGCGCCGACGGCGGCATCGATCGTCGGCACCGGCGCAACGCTTGAGCCCGACGCGGTCGCGAGCGGCACCGGGACGGTCGGCTCGTTGTCGTTGACGTCGGCATTAACGACTGGCGACACTTACACTGTGAGTGACGGCACCCACACCATGAGTTACACGGCCGCCGCCGGCGATACCGTCCAGACGCTCGTCAATCAAATGACCGCCGCCGGCGTGGACGTGTCGACGTCGTTCAATGGCAGCGGCGATCTCGTCCTGACAGGCACAAACGGCACCGCATCGATCACGGTCGGCGGCACCGGCGCAGCGTCGATTGGTTTTCCGGCGGGGTCCGATTCATTCGAGCCGACCAATCTGCTGACGCAGAGCGCCGTCGCGCAGGGGCAAACGCTGACCGTCACGGTCACAGGCGGCGGCACGCAAACCATCACCTTCGGCACCGGCGCCGGGCAGGTCGCTACGCTCGCCGAGTTGCAGACAAAGATTCAGGCTCTCACCGGCATGACAGGATCGGTGGATGCCGCGGACGGCGACATCTCGTTGACGGCCAACAGCCCGACGGCAAGCCTCACCATTGGCGGCACCGCATCGGCGTCCAAGTTCGGCATACAAACGCTGTCCGCGCTGCCGGCCAACGGCACGGTAATCGCGAACGACTCGTCGACCTTCACCGGCCAGTCGGTCGACGGCGGTTCGCTCACCGCCTACGACGCCGATGGCAACCCGGTCAACATCCAGTTTCGCTGGGCGCAGAGCGGAACCGGCACCTGGCAGTTGTTCTATCAGAGCAACTCGGCGGCGACAGGTACGGAGCCGGAATGGCAGAATGTCGGAACTAATTTTACCTTCAATTCCAACGGCGAGCTGACACCGGCGATCTCCAGCGTGACGCTGCAAAACCTTACCGTCAACGGCGACTCGCTCGGCAACGTTGCGCTTAATTTCGGCACCAACGGCCTGACGCAATTCGCCAACTCGAGCGGCACCGCGCAGGTGAGCACATTGCAGCAAAACGGCTTTGCCGCAGGCCAGCTGGAATCGGTCGCGGTCGACGGCCAGAACCAGATCACCGGCACCTTCTCGAACGGCCAGACCATTCCGCTCGCGCAGATTACGCTCGCGACGTTCAACGGTCAGGATGCCCTGCAGGCGCTCAACGGCGGCGCCTATGCCGCGACCGTCGACTCGGGCCCGCCGATTTATGGAGCGTCAGGCACAATCAGCGGCAGCTCACTCGAAGCGTCGAACGTCGACATCGCCACCCAGTTCAGCCAGCTGATTGTGGCGCAGCAGGCGTATTCGGCCAACGCCCGCGTGATGTCGACCGCCGACCAGATGATTCAAAGCCTGCTGCAAGTCATTCAGTGAGGCGTGGCGGCAGCGCCGCGCCGCGTTAGGTCCTGGTGGAGCATGATGTTCTCGCGAAAGCGGCTTTTCCCCCGGATCAAGCCCGGGGCAGGCCTTGGCCCGATCATGTCCGGGCCGGTAAGCCGCGGGGGCTAAAGCCATGGGCCTCTCGCAAGCGCTATCCGCCGCTCTCGCCGGCGTCAACGTCACCCAGCAGGGCCTTTCGGTCATTGCCGGGAACGTGGCGAACGCGAACACGCCCGGCTACGTCGAGGAGAGCCTCCAACAGGTCGAGAGCGCGACCGTAGGCCAGCCGGGCGTCAGCGTCGACACCGACGGCATCAACCGCGATCTGAACACGCTCCTTCAAAATCAGTTGTGGACGGAAACGTCCGGCGACTCTTACGCCGATACCAGCGCGCAAATCTATCAGCAGCTGGAACAGATCTACGGCACGCCCGGGACATCCAGCTCGTTCAGCGGCATCTACAACAATTTCACCAGCGCCCTGCAAAACCTCTCGAGCAATCCGGCCTCGTCCTCGGCGCAGACCGCGGTGATCGGCGCCGCGCAGCAATTTGCGCAGAACCTTAATTCGATGACGACGACGATCCAGCAGCTGCGGACCCAGGCCGAGCAGGGGATCGCCAGCAGCGTGCAGACCGCCAACACCGCGCTGCAGCAGATCGCGCAAATCAACCAGCAACTGGAAGCGGCGCCGTCCGACGGTGCCACCGCGACGCTCGAAGATCAGCGCGACGAGGACATCACCCAATTAAGCCAGCTGATGAACGTCAACGTCGTCAGCGGCAGCAACAATCAAATTTCGGTCTTCACTTCGACCGGCCAGCAGCTGGTGGGAGGCGTCGAGGCATCGCAGCTTAGTTTCGGCAACGCGGGCACGCTGACCGCATCGTCGCTGTGGAATGCCAATCCAAGCCAAGACGGCGCCGGAACGATCACGCTCACCTCGCCGAGCGGCACCCAGACCGATCTGATCGCGACCAACGCCATTCAATCGGGGCAGATCGGCGCCTATTTGCAGATGCGCGACAGCATCCTGCCGCAGGCGCAAAATCAGCTCGATGAGCTAGCCAACCAAATGTCGCAGGCATTGTCCAATCAGACGACGAGCGGCACCGCTTATACCTCGGGCTCGCAATCCGGCTACAGCGTCGACACCAGTACGCTCTCGCCCGGCAACACTGTGCAACTGACGTACACGGATTCGAGCAATATCCAGCACACCATCACGCTGGTATCGCTCGGCGCCGGCGGCACGTTGCCGTCACAGGATCAGTCGTCGAACCCGAACAACCAGGTGATCGGCGTCAATTTTGCCGGCGGCATGAGTTCGGTGGTTGCGCAGCTCAATGATGCACTCGGAAGCAATTTGCAGTTTTCGAATTCCGGCACGGTTTTGCAGGTGGTCAATAACGGTAGCGGCAATGTGGTCAACTCCTTGTCGGAGACCTCAACCGTCACCTCGCTGACCAGTGGCGCCGCACAGCTGCCATTGTTTACCGACGGGTCCGAGCCGATCGCCGGCGCGATTACTTCGAGCGGCTCGCAGACCACCGGTCTTGCCGGCAGCATTGAAGTCAACCCGGCGCTGGTGGCTTCGCCCGGAAGCCTGGTCGCCTATGCGTCGGACACGACCGCCGGAGACCCGACACGGCCAAATTTCATCCTCAACCAGCTGACCAATGCGGCCCTGACCTATTCGCCGACAACTGGCATCGGCACCTCAGGCTCTCCCTATAGCGGCACCTTGAACGATTATATGAGCCAGGTCGTCAGCCAGCAGAGCCAGGCCTCGAATGCGGCGACCAATTTGCAGCAAGGACAGGACACGGTGGTCAGTGCCTTGCAGCAACGTTTCAACGATCAGTCCGGCGTCAATATCGACACTGAAATGTCGAATCTTATCGCGCTGCAAAACGCCTATGGCGCCAATGCGCGGGTGATGTCGACCGTCCAGCAAATGATGGCGACGCTGTTGCAAATAGGTTCGTAATGAGCATCACGGGACCCGGCTCGATCACAGCGCTCAATCTGGCGGCGCAGAATAATATGTTCACTCAGCTTGATACGCTGAGCACGGAACTCGGCACCGGCGAGGCGTCGCAGACCTATTCCGGCCTCGGCTCGCAGGCCGGTCTTGCGCTGTCGCTGGAAACGCAACTTTCGGCGCTGAACGGTTACAACAATACAGCATCGGACGTCGGCACGACACTCACTCTCGGGCAGTCCGTTCTGACCCAACTCGGCGACGTCAGCAATTCGGCCCAGCAAACGGTCGCGCAGCAGGCCGCGTTTTCGCTCAACAGCGATGGACAGACCGCCGCACAGCAGACCGCGGCAAGCGATCTCGACCAAATTCTTTCGCTGCTCAATACCCAGGTCGGCGGCAATTACCTGTTCTCCGGCACGGCGGTGAACCAGCCGTCGGTCGCCAGCACCAGCGACATTCTCAACGGCAACGGCACGCAAGCGGGCCTGACGCAGATTATCAGTCAGCGCCTGCAGGCCGACGAAGGTGTCGGCGACATGGGCCGACTGAGCACAACCGTCGGCGGTGCCGGGTCAAGTACGGTCACGTTGTCGGGTGACGGCTCGCCGTTCGGTTTTCAGCTCGCCAGCGTAAACTCCGGCCTGACCGGCGCGGCCGTTACCGGTCCGTCCGGGACGCCGCCGTCAATTGCGGTCGATCTCGGCTCCAATCCCAATGCCGGCGACAGCATCGCTTTCAATCTGACGCTGCCCGACGGCTCGAGCCAGACCATTACCTTGCAGGCGACCACCGCCTCGCCGCCGGGCGCGAACCAATTCACCATCGGCACGAATGCGGCCGCCACCGCGACCAATCTGCAGACCGCGCTAACCACCGCCGTTTCCAACCTCGCCCAAACCGCCTTGCCGGCCGCTTCGGCGATGGCCGCGGCCAACAACTTCTTTAACTCCGATCCGCCGCAAATCGTGGACGCCGGTTCGCCGCCGAATTATGCGACCGCCATGTCGTTGACGAACGGCACCGCGGCCAACACCGTGTTCTGGTACACCGGCGAAAACGGTTCGACGCCGACCTTGCAGACCGCCTCCGCCCAAGTCGGGCCCTCGATCACGGTCGATTACGGCATGCGCGCCAACGAGCCGGCGTTGAGTGCGTTGGTCGCCAATGTGGCCGTGCTCGCCGCCACCACTTATTCGGCGAGCGATCCGAACGCGCAGACCAACTATCAGACCCTTTGTCAGAGCGTCCAGGCCAATCTCGCCGGCCAGTCCGGTACACAGTCCATTTCCGATATTGAGGGCGACCTCGCCAACGCCCAGACGGCGGTGAGTGACGCGACCACCTTGAATACGCAGACGCAAAACACCCTGCAGGACATGGTGCAGAACATCGAAGGCGTCAATCAGAACCAGATCGGCGAGCAGATTTTGACGCTGCAGAACAGTCTGTCCGCATCGATGTCGGTCACGGCGCGGCTTGCGCAATTGAGTCTGGTCAATTACCTCGCGCCGTCTAGCGGCTGATAAAAGCTATTCGCTTTTTGTGGTCCGCACGAAGATCGCGTCGGCGGCACACGTGGCGTTACGGCCGAAATTATCTGTGAATTTTGTGTCGACGACATAGCAACCCGGATGGGCGGCGGTGAACGATCGCAGCGCCGGGCGTTTCACATCGGTATCTTCGACGATCAGGTAGTCCCCCGGCGCAATAAAGCCGTGCATGTACTCGAGCACCGCCGTCACGTTGTGATGGGCGTCTTCGACCACAAGCCAGGGATGCGGCGCTGTGCGCAGTACCTCCTCATCAAAAAGGCTTGCCGGATTGGAGCAGTCACCTTGACCGAATGTGACGCGTGCGTGGCTCAGTTCGGATTTGCGGCGATCGACCGAGTGGACACGGCCTTCGATCCCGTTGGCCGCCATAATATCGGCAAACCAGATGGCGCTGGCGCCAAGCCCGGAACCGATTTCGAATACCGTTTGCGGGCGCAGCTCAGCGAGCAGAGCCGGATACATGGCGAAATCAAACACGTTCTTCATCAACGGCGTGCCGCGCCAGCGCATCAGCGAAGGCGCGCCTTGGCAAGTCAATTGTACGTCGATGCCGAATTCGGTGCCGAAGCGCGGATGATAGAATGTCGCCGACTTTTCCCGTGCGGAGAACTCGACGAAACGCCCCTGGCCCCAGCGGTCGAGAAACTGCCGCAGCCGCAGCAGATCCCATTGCAGTTCTGGAGCCTGCGCGGCGGCCTCGCGTACGCTCTCTTCCCAGGAACGCGTCGGATCAAACTGAACCAGGCGTGCGACGACGCGGGTGAACCAGCCGTCGAAAATGCTTAAGAGTCCGCCTTGCTCGTCTTTGACCCGCGCCCGCATCTCGCCCGCATAACGCAACGCGGCCGCCTTTAGCGTGTCGCCAGAGATCAAGGTCGTGGTTTCAGCCATCGGACTGGCTTGAAGCCGGGATCTGACGCCGGGCGCGGCTTTTACCCGGCGCGGCGCTCCTCCAGGGAGTCGCTAAGCGTCTTGCCGCGCAAGCCGGCGGCGATGCCGCGGTTGATTTTGATAATGTTGTGCAGATGCTCAGGCTTCGGCTCGGTCATCAGCGAATAGGTTTCAGCCATTATGTAGACGCCTAGCCGCAGCAGATTCCTGCGCACTTCCGGCGGCAGCTTGCTGTCCTTCTGGTTCACGGCGTCGATGAACACCGTCCATAGCCGGCGGTTATAGAGGATAGCCTCGTCGAGGATGTCCTTAGCATTGGCGTTCCAGGCATCAAGCGCCGCATTGAGCTTTGCGGCGGCGTTGAGCAGCAATGTAGCTTCCAGCTCGCGAGGCGGGGCCGTTTGAGTCACGGCCCTGGCGTAAGCTTTGGCGGCATAATTCATGACGAACACTTCCTACCGTTACGCGAAAAAACGTGCGTGTTTCTTTTGGCCCTTTTAACGCAGCGCCTGTTAAAATTGGCTTATTGATAACCAAGATGAACGCCGTTGTCCGCGCGCCGCGCGAAGCAAAGCGGCGGCACGTTGCCGTCCCGCCGCTTTGCCGAAAGCCTGCTGTCCGGAAGGGCTAGCTGAACAGCTTGAGCACCGACTGGTTGGCCTGGTTGGCGATCGACAAGGCCGAGATTTCCAGCTGTTGCTGGGTCTGCTCCGTAAGCAAGTCCGCGCTTTCCTGGTTCTGGTCCGCCGCCACCAAGTTGCTGGCGCCGGTCTGCAACGTGTTGATCATGGCGGACTCGAATGTCTGCCGGGTTGAGATGGTTGAGGCGTTGGTGCCGTATGTCTCGGTCTGGCTTTGCACGGTCGCGAGCGCGGTATTGAGGGCCGCGACCGTGTTGGCCAGTTCGGTATCGGATTGGAACGAAGTGGCCCCCAAGCCGCTGAGCGCCGACAGACCGAGCCCTTCGGCGTTGAAGTTCACGCCGGTGAGCGTAAGCGCGCTGGTCCCAGTCTGGTTGAAATCGATCGTCAGGTTGTCGCCAGCGAGCAGGTTAACGCCGTTATAGCCTGAATCTGTGGCCAGCTCAGTGATTTGGGTCAGCAGTCCGTTGTAGTTGCTCTGCAGCGTGGTCCGCGTGCTGCTTGAGCCTATGACCGCATTGTTGGTGCTGGCGTCGGTGGTCACGCCGAGAGCAGCAGATTCGGCATTGGCGTCGATGGTGAAGCCGGTGGGG
>Ga0181520_10002448_pt1 | contig 34409 bp, 31 predicted proteins | sample PEATcosm2014_Bin_29_FD_132451 | JGI IMG/M metagenome (GOLD analysis project Ga0181520, IMG submission 132451) | Peatland microbial communities from MTU Mesocosm Facility, Houghton, MI, USA - PEATcosm2014_Bin02_30_metaG | ecosystem: Environmental > Terrestrial > Soil > Wetlands > Peat | place...
ACTCGGCCTCTCGCCGCGATCCAGTGCCCACAATACCCGCTCACGCAAATCTTGCGAATACGATTGCATCCTGCCCCCTCTCTCCCGGCAGGAATATTATCACATAAATGTAAATACTTAAATAAGAAATGCTCTAGCGACGATACAACCGGAGCGTCTCAGAAAGAGTAAGATGATTTGGCCTCAGTAATCATGCGATCGCATCCGATTAACGTAAGTTTTGTGTTTTTCGCGATTGTCGCGGCCCTTTCCGGTCAGCTGCGCGCCCAGCAGCTGAGTTGTGCTCAGGTTCATGCAATGGCCCAGATGGCCCGCGCGAAATCCATGTCGGAGTTGAACCCTTTGAGAATGGCTGCGGGCAACAGCTACCGCGCACACCTAGCGTTTGCCTTCCGCGCTTTGGAACTCCAGCCGACGGAACTTAATGCATCTGCTGTTCTCGATTTCCTCCCGCAGGACGACAGCCATCGTGAGGAATGGTATTCGCTGAGCGAATGGATATGCGATGAAGAACAAGAACGGGATGTGAATTCGCTGGCGAGGCTGCAGGCACGATTTTCCCGTGACTTCGCAAAGTCTGCGATTCTCTTCCCAAAGAGAATGTACCAATACGTTTCGTACCCAGTGATCATGGGCCTCGATCCGCACGACGACTACGCCGAAGAAATGGCCTCCGTTTGCCGCAAGCATCACCGCGAGTTCACGGCGGCTGTTAACCAGCTGCCCGAAAGGGACAGGAATTGGTTCCTGCGGTTCGTTTTTGAACCTTCTGATTGCCGTGCCTTGGAGCATCCTGAAGCTGAGTAAGCGCGCTAACCTGAACCGAATCCTCGGGGCCGCTCCGGGACTAGGAAAAGCACTGAATCCCTCCAAGGTGAGCATTGTTGGCGTATCACCGCCAATCCGGAAGTTTGGAAAAAAGTAGACGCAGATCCTTCGCTGCGCTCAGGATGACAGCGTGTTTAAGCTTGATTGGAGCGGGTGACCGCCAATCCGTCAATTACTGCTTGATAAACATCCCGCACGCCCTCGGCGCGCCAGCTTCCCGGCGATCTGGTTCTCAGTAGCCCGTTCTATAATTCGCACGAAAGGGAACACCCCGTGCAAACCACTCGACACAAACACATCCGCATCTTCGTGCTTGCTTTGCTGGCGATGGCTTCCGTCGCCGGCGTCCGCGCGCAGCAGCTTTCGCCGAAGCTCCAGAGCGCCGTCGGGCACTGGCAGATCATTGGCAGCGACGGCAAGCCCGGCGGCAAGGCGGAAATCTACCTCGAAAACGGCAAGCTCTTTGGCCGCGTCACCGAGTTGCGCCCCGGCCGCACGCCGCGCGATGTCTGCGACAAGTGTTCCGGCGAGTACAAGAACCAGCTCATTTTGGGTATGGTGTTCATGCGCAACTTTCATCCGGATGGAGACGACTGGGTGGGTGGGACCGTTGTGGACCCGGAGAGTGGATCGGTCTACAAGGGCAAGATCTGGGCCGAGGGGACGGATAAGCTCCACATGCGCGGCTATATCGGCATTTCCCTGTTGGGCCGGACCGAGGTCTGGACCAGGATTCCCTGAGCGGGCGGAGCAAGGGGTCTGCGATGCTCTCCTGGCATCGATCCCCATGGACCGACGCTTCAGGCCCGCATCCACTCCGGCAGCCCGGAAGCAATGGCCGCGCGGACGGCCAGCATCAGCTCCTCGCGCGTTGCATAGTCGGCCGGATTCACCGGCTCATGGAAGACTATATGCGCCGTTCCCGGCTTGATGCGCAGGCTCCCCTTGGCCATCATGGTCTCAGTGCCATAGATGGAGACCGGAATGCACGGCGCGCCGGTTTCCTTGGCCAGGAAGAATGGGCCTTTCTTGAAGGGCAGCAGGCGGCCGTCCCGGGAGCGCGTGCCTTCGACGAATGTCGTAATGTGGATGCCCTTGTCCAGCAGGCGCTTGGCCTGGGCCACGCTTTCCTTCGCGCTGGTTGCGCTGCCGGAGCGGTCCACGGGAATGAACTCTCCCAGCCGGAAGCCGATGCCGACGATGGGAATCTTCATGAGCGAGCGCTTCAAAAATGCTGAAGTGCGGCCGGGGATCTCCGGGATCAGCGCCTGCGGGTCGAGGTTGGAGACGTGGTTGGACATGAAGATGCACGCCGTGTTTGCCGGCACGCGCTCCCGCCCCTCGACCGCGATATGAATTCCCGCCACTCGGTAACTGGTTCGCACCAGCCAATGCGTGGCTTTGTAGAGCGGGAGCACGTTTCCGGTGATTAGCGTCCAGGGAATGAAAATCAGCCCTACCGGAGGGACGAGTACGCAAAGCGTGAAAAATAACAGGAGTGCAGGAATCATGCAGGTCTTTCTGCCAAATCGGGCTTGAGTTCGTTGAGGCGCGCCGGCAGTTTTTCATAAATGCCGTCAAAGCCTCCATTGGAAAGGATCGCCACCACGTCGCCGGATTCCAGTCGCGGCGCAATCGCGTTCACAATCGCTTCCGCATCGGGGTGGAGTTCGGCTTCGGTTCCGGCTGCATTGAGGGCCTGGACCACTTCTTCCGGATGCAGGCGCTCTGCCTCCGGAATGCGCTGCTGCTGATAGACCGCGGCCAGGACAACGTGATCCGCCAAGCCAAGGCTCGCAATTAGATCGGCCTCCAGCACCTTGCGGCGAAGCGTGTTCGAGCGCGGCTCCAGAACCGCCCACAGCCGCGATTCCGGATAGACGGAACGCAGCGCGCGCAGCGTTTCGCGGATGGCCGTGGGATGATGGGCAAAGTCCTCGATCACCGTGACGCCGCCCACCACCGCGCGCACTTCCAGGCGCCGCTTGACGCTCTTGAAAGTGGACAGCGCCTCGCAGATCGCCGCTTTGCTCACGCCCTGTCCAAAGGCCAGAGCAGCAGCGGCCGTCGCGTTCAACGCGTTGTGCTCGCCGGCCAGGCTCATCTCGAGCTCGGCCCACACGGCGCCGGCGCGCCAGACCTCCCAGCGCGTCAGGCCGTCCTCGTGGCGCAGGTTGCGCAGGCGCCAGTCGGAAGTCTCGGAAAAGCCGTAGCGCACGACGCGGCAGAGCGCGTGTTCCACGCATTCGCTCACATTCGCATTGCCATCGTAGGCCACAATCAGTCCGCGCCGCGGGACAAGGTTCACGAGGCGCTTGAAGGCCGTCTTCACAGCTTCCAGGTCCGTATAAATGTCGGCGTGGTCAAACTCAACGTGGGTCAGAATCAGGCCATCGGGAAAGTAGTGCAGAAACTTGGGACCCTTGTCGAAGAAGGCCGTGTCGTACTCGTCGCCCTCGATGATGAAGGTGCGCGTGGGGCGGAGTTGAAAGCTGGAGCCGAAGTTTTCCGCCACGCCGCCGATCAGGAACGAAGGCTCCAGAGCTGGGTTCACACGCGCGGCAACCTGGTAAATCCAGGCCAACATGCTGGTGGTGGTGGTCTTGCCGTGCGTGCCGGCGACGACCAGCGACTCGCGGCCCGGCAGGAACTCTTCATGCAGCAGAGCCGCCATCGAGGTGAAGGGAATCCGCTCGTCCAGCACGCGCTCAACTTCTGGATTGCCGCGGGACAGAGCATTGCCGATGACTACCAGATCCGGCGCCGGATCGAGATTGGACTCGGCGTAGGGCTCGAGAATGGGGATGCCGAGCGCGCCGAGCAGATCGCTCATGGGCGGATATGCTGCTTTGTCCGAGCCCGTGATGCGGTGGCCTTCCAACTGCAATAGTCCTGCCAGCGAGGCCATCGCCGTGCCGCAGATTCCGCTCAAATGGATGTGCCGGGGAAGGGAAGTCATCGCCTCACCGCCGACTCCGTCAGGCACCGTCCTGACCCCTGACACCTGATCCCTGATCCCTGTTTTCTCATACAGTCACCGCCGGTTCCAGCAGTTGCAGTTGGGTCTCCTCTGCTGCGCGCAATTCCGCGTCTACACCCAGGGTGAGCGTCACGTTCCGGTGCGAGACATGGCCGCTGCGCAGGCCGATGGCGATCGGACCGGTAAAGTCCTCAAATGCGCGCACAATCACCTCTTCCAGCAATCCCGGGGGCGCGCCGGGCGAGGTACAGTCCAGCATTTCGCCGAAGACGATGCCGCGCACGCCTTCCAGCTTGCCCGCCTCGCGCAGTTGCCACAACATGCGGTCGATCTGGTAGGGCTTGGCGCTCACATCTTCGAGGAACAGAAGCTTGCCTTCGGTCTGCGGCTCGTAGGGCGTGCCCAGCATGGCTACCAGGATGCTCAAGCAGCCGCCATAGAGCGTGCCGCGCGCCCGGCCGGGGTGCACGGTCCGCAATCCCTCCGCTGTGCCCACGGTGTAGTGCTTTCCCGTGAGAGCCGCCTGCAGGCTGGCCAGGTGAACGCCGTCCTCGCGCGCAAAATCCGCCGACAGCATGGGGCCGTAAAAGGCCGGCAGTCCAATCTGGTCGAGCAGCCAAAGGTGCATTGCGGTCAAATCGCTGTAGCCGATCAGAGGCTTTGCGCTTTCGGCGATCAGGTCCAGGTCCAGTCCGTCCAGAAGATAGTTGGCGCCGTAGCCGCCGCGCGTCGAGAAGATGGCGCGGACCTGGTCGTCGGCGTACGCGTGGTGCAGGTCGCTCAGCCGCATCTCAGGCGTGCCGGCAAAGTAGAGCGGGCCGCGCGTGAGGATGTGCTCCGCGGTCTGCGGCGCATAGCCCAGCGCGCGCAACGCCGCCAGCCCGAGTTCCACGCGCTCCGGTTGCGGCGTTGAGGCAGGGGAGACGATGGCCACCTGGGAATCGGGTGGAACAGCGCGTGGCTTGAGCAGAGTTGTCATGCCAGCCAAGCCTCTCCGCGCGCAATCAAAGCCGCCGGGCCGGTGAGTTTCAGCTCTGTGCCCGGACCGGACCATTCCACTGTCTGCGCGCCGCCGGGCGCCACCACGGTGAGCGGCGAGCGGCAGCCGTGCAACGCCAGCGCCGCCGTGGCCGAGGCGCTGCTGCCCGTGCCGGAAGAGGTGGTCGGTCCCACGCCGCGCTCCCAGATGCGAATCTCAATCTCGTTTTCGTTTATGATGCGCATGAATTCCACATTGGTTTGGTGCGGGAAATCCTTGTGGACGCAAATCTCAGCGCCAATCTTCTGCCATTCCTTTCCGGCGACCAGAAACTCCGGATTGTCGACCACGATGACAAACTGCGGGTTGCCGGTGGAGATCTCGACACCCGCGACCGTGGATCCATCGGCTAGCGTAACGGCGCGCGGCGCGAACGTGGGAACGCCCATTCCGGCGGTGACTTCGACGGTGAATTCGCCGTCTGTTTTCAGCCCATTCACGTGGCACACGCGCAGGCCCGCATCGGTTGCAATTTCCAGTTCCTCGCCAGGCTTGAAGTCACGCTCCAGGGCCATCCACGCCGCCACGCAGCGCGTGCCGTTGCCGCTGATTTCGGCGATAGAGCCGTCGGCGTTGTGCAGCCGAATGCGGCCGGACTTCGGTCCCGTCCAGGCGAAGAACTCAATGCCGTCCGCGCCGATGCCGGTGTTGCGCGCGCACAGCCGCCGCGTCAAGCCTGTCCAATCCTGGTTCGCTGCGGCCTCTTCGGTCACAATCAAAAAGTCGTTGCCGCAGGCGTGCGCCTTTGCAAAGGGAATCAATCTTCCTCCGGGTCGCGGAATGTGAGCAGAGCGTCGATGGCCGGCTCCCCGAGCAGCTTTCCGCGTAGTCGTTCATGTTGCTCTTTAGCAACCAACAGGCGGCCAAGGTCGCCATTCACCACCACGATTTGTCGCAGCCGGTCAAAGGCAAAAGACTGCGCGAATTGTGCCAGGGAAGAGATCATCGTCTTTCCTTGCCCGATGCTATCACCGCTCCGTCTGACCTGCTGAGGTGGTCGTCACAGCGGTACCGGAGACGTAAATCGTCCCAGCGGACTGCCCTGGCGTAGTAAACGTGCGAATGGCCGTCAGGCCCTCGGGATGCGCCTTGACCGCGCGGTCGATTTCGTCGCCGTCGAAGGCCAGCACAATCGCGGCATGGGCTGCCGGTGCGGCCAGCGCATCGCGATAAATCTCCAGGTCGCTTTCGTTGATGGTCTGGCGAAGCGGAATCCCGGTGAAGGCGACGAGGTTTGGATAGGTCGAGGTGTCCATCAGAACCACGCCGCCCGGCCGCTGGGCCAGCAGCGCCCGGAGCGCCTGGGGAATCTCAATTTCATAGGCCCGGCGTGCCTCGATGTTCTTTGTTCCCTCCACGTAAATCAGCGGGCGTTCACGCACCATTTGGCCGGCATTCAGAGCCAGGACCGCAAACAGCGCGGCAGCCGCGTACCTCACCCAGCCCGGCTTGAACTCGCGCACCGCGGCCAGCAGAAACTGCGCCGCGAAGCCCAGCCCCAGCGCAAAGGTCGGCTGCATCTCCATGCCGTAGCGCGTGTTGTACCAGGAGTGCGGCCACCAGGGCGGAAGGAAGATGGGCACCGACCCGTAGGCCACCGAGTAGGCGTAGAAGGGAACCGGCAGCCACAAGAGCAGCGCCCACAGGAACGCTTGCCGCCGAGCTTTCAGCCAGGCCCACGCTGTTCCGGCCACGCTCAATGCCAGCAGCGTGTTGCCCCACGCGGCCGCGGCCCCGTCCATCTCTGCTGCTTTGAGAAAGAAGAGCAGCGAAACCCAGGGATTATGCCAGCCCGGATGCGGAGGGTACACCGGTGCGGCGGTGCGCATTTCGATCGCCTTGGCCGAATACGGCCCGCGCATGAAGTAGAGCCAGTCGCCGAAACCCGCCGCGTTGTACACAAACCAGGCGACCGGCGCAGCCACCACCACTGCGCTTGCCAGCCAAAAGGTGTGGGAGCGCAATCGGCCGCGCCGCTTCAGCTCGAGCCCAATGCCGACCCACGCCACCAGCGCCATTACCCAGCCGTCGTAGCGCGTGAAAATCGCCGCCACCAGCGCGGCCGCAATCCAGACTTGCAGACGGCAGGACTTCGCGGGGTTTGAATCCAGACTTGCCCGCCACTCAACCAGGCCAACCGCAACCCACACCATTTCGCATACAAACAGGGGCTCGGTCATGGCCGTGGTTTCGAGGTAGAGCAGGTTCGGATTCAGCGCAAAAAAAGCCAGCGCCAGCGCCGCCGATGCCGGACGCAGCCAGTGCCGCGCCAGCCGGTAGATGCCGGCACACGCAGCGAAGTAAGCCAGCGCCGACGGGACAACGCCCGCCCAGCCGCTGGCCCACCAGCTATACACCTGCACAAAGGGAAGCAGCAGCACATGCGGCAGGGGCAGCCACACAGAACCAAGCTGCGTCAGCCGCGGCTGATGCGAGTCGAAAACTCGCCGCGCAATGTGCAGATGAGCGACAGCATCGCCGTAGTTGAGCATGGCCCCGTTTTGCCAGCTCCACACAATCGCCGCAATCGAAGCCGCCGCGCAGGAGGCCAGCACCGCCAGCCACTCCCGGCCTTGCACGCGGCAAATGGCCCGTTCAGTCAAGGTGCGTCAACTCACGGAAGACCATAAAGCGGTCGTCGATCTCCTGGCGCGAGAGTGCCTGGAGCCGCTCGGTGCCAAAGCGCTCTACGGCGAACGAGCCCATTACGCTGCCGTAGAACATGGCGCGGCGGAAGGCGGCGGGCGTCAGTTCGGGCTGTGAGGCCAGGTAGCCGAAAAACCCTCCCGCAAAGCTGTCGCCCGCGCCGGTCGGGTCCACCACCTCTTCCAGAGGTAGCGCCGGGGCGCGAAAAGGATAGGACTGCGCACTGCCACCTTTTACTGAGAAGCTGCGGTCGCTGAAGAATGCTGTGGCGCCGTATTCCCCGTGTTTCACCACCAGCGTACGCGGTCCCAGCGCCAGCACGCCGCGCGCCGCCTGCAGCAGGTTGCTCTTGCCGGTCAGCATGCGCGCTTCGGTGTCGTTGATCAGCAGCACATCCAGCCCCTTCAACACTTCAAGCAGTGCCGGGCGATGGTCCTTGATCCAGTAGTTCATGGTGTCGCCGGCCACCAGCTTGGCTTGCGGCATGGCCTCGCGCACGCGCCGCTGCAGCAGGGGGTCGATGTTGGCCAGAAACAGAAACTCGGAATCGCGGTAAGCCTCGGGAATCTTGGGCTCAAATGCAGCAAACACGTTCAGATCGGTGATGTGGGTTTTGGCCTCGTTCAGGTTGTCCAAGTAGGACCCTTCCCAGAAGAAGCTTTTGCCCGCCGTGTGCTCAATGCCGCGCGTGTCGATCTTGCGCGCCTGAAACACGGCTTCCTGTCTTCTGCCAAAGTCCTCGCCCACCACGGCGATCACGCGCACATCGGTAAAAAAGCTGGCTGCCAGCGAAAAGTAAGTCGCCGCCCCGCCCAGGCAGCGCTCCTTGCGCCCCGACGGCGTCTCAATCGAATCGAATGCAACGCTGCCCACTACGGTAATTGCCATGTGTTTTCCTCTCTGATTCAATCGCGCTAACTTGGGAGTCTCTTCACTTGCCAACCCCGCTAACCCCGCTCACTCCGCCAACCCCGCTAACTCCGCTATGTCGTTACCACCCCATGTACTTCCCGAAAAGCAGTTTCAGCTTCTCTTTGGCCGCGGCCGGAATCGCGTCCGCCTGGGTCAGCACAGCATATTTGGCTGCCGAGGCGCAGGCGCAGGTGCGCTCTGCCGGGATGGCCGCCACGGCCGCCTTCACCATGCGCGCCGCGTTTTCGGCGTTCTTGTGCAGTACGCCCACAATCTCCTCGATGGTCACCGAGTCGTGCCCGTCGCGCCAGGCGTCGTAATCGGTCACCATGGCCACGGTCGCGTAGCAAATCTCCGCCTCGCGCGCCAGCTTGGCCTCCTGCAGGTTAGTCATGCCGATCACGTCCGCGCCCCAGCTTTGATAGAGTTTCGACTCCGCCTTGGTGGAAAACTGCGGACCCTCCATGCATACATACGTTCCGCCCAGCTTGCCCACCACGCCCACCTTGGCGCAAGCCTCAGCCGCCGCCTTGGCCACGGTCGCGCACACCGGGTCGCCAAAGGCCACATGGCCCACGATTCCCTCGCCGAAAAAGGTGGAGATGCGGCGAGACGTCCGGTCGATGAATTGATCGGGAATCACAAAATCCGTCGGCTTGTGCTCTTCCTTCAGCGACCCGACCGCCGAAACCGACAGGATGCGCTCGACGCCAAGCTTCTTGAAAGCGTAGATGTTGGCCCGGAAGTTCAGCTCTGAAGGCAGGATGCGGTGTCCGCGTCCATGCCGCGCCAGAAAGGCCACCTTGCGCCCCTCCAGTTCGCCCAGGACAAAGGCATCCGACGGCTCGCCAAAGGGCGTTTCCACGCGTTCTTCGCGCACGTTTGTGAATCCGGGCATCGAGTAGAGCCCGCTGCCGCCGATAATCCCAATCTCCGCCTGACCCAATGCCCGCTCCTTCACGACGCGCCGTTTCCCGGCGAACGCCTTTACCTTTTGCAAACACTCAGTATAAAGGGCGCGGCGAGGCGACCAGTAACGGGTTGCGGGCGAGGGTAGCAGAGCGGTTTGGTTCTTTCATAGGTCGGGGGAGTGATGCCAGCCGGGCGAAAGGACGTCAAAGTGAAGAGTGGGCGGCCACAGGGCGATTTAGTTTTTTGGGGATTCTCCACTCAATCTTTGAATCCAGCCAGGAATGATCGCTGGGGCTAGTTGTCTCTTGATATCGCTAGGAGGACGCATCACGGTGAATCGCCCAGAACCGTCGACGTCAAAGAACTGCAACGTTGACGCTTCTGCAAGTTCTGTGCGAACCCCTTGCTGGATGTCTTGTAGCGCGTAGAAGACAACGTATCCGAATACCTTTCCCTCGTAATCCCACGACAACAAACTCATGACGCGGATTGGTCTGTTCTTGATCTCTAGCCGACCTGGATGGTCATACGGACAGGACACATCGGGTGAGATGAAGGTTTCTGCCTTCACTGGTTGTAGCTGAGTGATGAAGAATCCTGGATTGTCCTTCGACGCCTGATGCTGTTGGCGCTTCGCACCATCGAGTCCAGGAATAGTCCAGCCTTCTTCCGCATATACCTCGCTGAATGTGCAGGTGACAATTGTTTTGACCTGCGACGTGTCTTGGCAAACGGCGTTCAACGCTCCAAGACCCAACGCGACAACCAGCGCCTTCCGAAGAATCATGCTGACTCCATTCCCGACGCAACAATGTTACCGCCTCGATGCAGGAAGCGGCGCGAACCCGCCTGTCCTGAAGAGAGTCCATCTTGCTCAATTGTTGGTTTGTGGTCGCCAATGCGGAAGTTAACCGATCTGAAATTCGCCCCGCAATCTGATTCCTTCAAGAGCAACTGCGGATCCTCACTGCGCTGCACTCGGTTGAGGACACCGCGGAAAGAAAGCGCGTCCAGGGCGGACGCTAAATCCTGGGTGAAGCGTTTGCCTACTCTCTAATGCGCTCCAGGCGGCGGAGCCGCGTGTTTGCCCGGTTTCTTGAACAGCCACGCCGCGCCGGCGCAGAAAAACGCCAGTAGCGCCGTCCAGCGGAAGATGTCTGTGTACGCCATGAGGGCGGATTGCTGCTCCATCAATCCGTAGATCAGGCCCATGGAGCCGGGCCGCGCCTGGGCAGGGCCGAGCCTGTGGCCCAGGTAGCCGGCGATTTGGGCCGACTTCTGCTGGAAAATCCAGGTAGACGCCGTAACGTTGGCGCCGATTTCGGTCTGGTGCAGCGCGGCTCTGCGAACCAGCGCCGTCGTGGCCATCGAAATGCCGATCGAGCCGCCGATGTTGCGCAGCATGTTCGACAATCCCGTGGCGTTGCCCATCTCCTTGTTGGGGATGGTGGCCATCATCAGCGTGGCGATGGGCACAAAGACAAAGCTCAACGCAAAGCCGGTGAGGAAGATGGGAATCAGCAGCGTGTAAGGACCAATATCGAGGTTGATGGTGCCGAAGATCAGCGCACAGACGCCAAAGCCCAGAAAGCCCGCTGTGAGCAGTTTGCGCGCGTCAATGCGGGAGCCAAGAATGCCGATGATCGGCGAGCCGATGAAGGAGCCCAAGCCGCGTGGCGCCACCACCAGGCCGGCGGTAAAGGCCGTGTAGCCCAGGACCTCCTGGTAGTAGAGCGGCAGAATGGCGATGGTGATGTAAATGCACATCCCCAGCATCGCAATCAGGAAGCAGCCGGTGCGGAAGTTTCGGTTCTTCAGCACATGCAGGTCCATCAGTCCGTCGGGCCTGGCCCAGGAATGCCACACCCACAGCAGGAACGAAACCACCAGCGCCGCCACCGCCCAGCGAACCCAGACGGCGCCGAACCAGTCGTCCTCTTGGCCCCTGTCGAGCACGATCTGCAGGCTGCCGGTCCACACCATCAGCAGGCCGAATCCGATATTGTCGAACGCGCCAACCTTGGCGTTCTTGATGTAAGGAGGGTCGTGGACAAAACGGCTGATCATGAAGAATGCCAGAATGCCCACCGGAATATTGATGTAGAAGGCGTAACGCCAGCTGAACGTGTCGGTCAGCCAGCCACCCAGTGTGGGTCCGATGACCGGCGCCACCACGATCCCGAGGCCATAGGCGGCCATGGACATCGAACGCTTCTCCACTGGAAAACTCTCCAGCAGAATCGACTGCGACAGCGGCTGCAACGCGCCTCCACCCGCGCCCTGCAAAACCCTGGCCAGCAAAATCACCCCCAGCGAGGGCGCCGCGCCGCAAAAGAACGAGGCCACGGTGAAGATGCACACGCAGATGAGCAGAAAGCGCTTGCGGCCCCAGCGGCGGGCAAACCAGTTCGAGGCCGGCAGAATCACGGCGTTCGCCACCAGGTAGCTGGTCAGAACCCACGTTGCCTCGGAGTTCGACGCCGACAGGCTGCCGGCAATGTAGGGCAAGGCGACCGAAGCGATGGCCGTGTCCAGCACCTCCATGAAGGTGGGCAGCATCACCGAGACCGTGACCAGCCACGGATTCACACCCTGGGTCAGCGGATAGCGAGCTTGTGCGGCGGCGGTGGTCATTGTGGACGGAACTATTGAGGTTAAACGATTGGGGCCACTACCGTCAGTGACCTCCCGAACAGCGCCTCCTGCCGGCAGGCAGCGTGTTTTGGCCCGGTTATGCCGCTGGCAGGGCCGGTTTGGCATGGTTAATGGACTTTCAATCAAGAAAACTTGACAATATGTCACTCAATCTGGCACGCTGGAAGAGTCAAAATTTCTACCCTGTAGGCAGGTAACCATGTCAAAGATTATCGGAATCGATCTCGGCACGACCAATTCGTGCGTCGCGGTCCTCGAAGGCGGCGAGCCCAAGGTGATTGCAAATGAAGAGGGTGCGCGCACCACGCCCTCGGTTGTCGCCTTTACCAAGAGTGGCGAGCGGCTGGTGGGCCAGGTGGCCAAGCGCCAGGCCATCACCAACCCTGAGAACACCATCTTCTCCATCAAGCGCTTCATGGGCCGTCGCTACAACGAAGTGAGCGACGAGATGAAGATGGTGCCCTTCAAGGTGAGCCAGCAGGGTGACCACGTGGGCGTCATTGCCCAGGGCAAGGAGTACACCCCGCCGGAGATTTCGGCCATGATCCTGCAGAAGCTGAAGGCTTCTGCCGAGGCCTACCTGGGCGAGACGGTTACCGAGGCGGTGATCACCGTTCCGGCCTACTTCAACGACGCACAGCGCCAGGCCACCAAGGACGCAGGCAAGATCGCCGGCCTGGACGTGAAGCGCATCGTCAACGAGCCGACTGCGGCCGCTCTGGCCTATGGGCTCGACAAGAAAAAGGACGAGACCATCGCCGTGTATGACTTTGGCGGCGGCACGTTCGATATTTCCATTCTCGAAGTGGGTGAAGGTGTCATTGAAGTCAAGTCCACCAACGGCGATACCCACCTGGGTGGCGACAATCTGGACCAGCGCATCGTCGAGTGGCTGATTGCCGAGTTCAAGCAGGAGCAGGGGCTCGATCTGGGCTCAAAGGGCAACGAAATGGCTTTGCAGCGGCTGAAGGACGCCGCGGAAAAGGCCAAGATTGAGCTCTCGACGACCATTGAAACCGAGATCAACCTGCCTTTTGTGACTGCCGACGCCACCGGACCGAAGCACCTGGTCCGCAAGCTGACGCGCGCCAAGCTGGAGCAGTTGGTTGAGGACCTGCTGGACCGCTCGTTGGAGCCTTGCAAGAAGGCCATCGCCGATGCCGGCGTCTCCATCGACAAGATCGATGAAGTGGTGCTGGTGGGCGGCCAGACGCGCATGCCCAAGATCCAGGAGATGGTGAAGAAGATGTTCGGCCGCGAGCCGCATCGCGGGGTCAATCCCGACGAAGTGGTGGCCATCGGCGCGGCGGTTCAGGCCGGCGTGCTGGCCGGCGAGGTCAAGGACCTGTTGCTGCTGGATGTGACTCCGCTGACCCTGTCGATCGAGACCCTGGGTGGCGTGGCAACCACCATGATCCCGCGCAACACGACCATTCCGACCAAGAAGACGGAGACCTTCTCGACGGCTGCCGACTCGCAGACGGAGGTCGAGGTCCATGTGCTGCAAGGTGAGCGCCCGCTGGCGGCGCAGAACCGCACCCTGGGCAAGTTCAAGCTGGCCGGCATTCCCCCGGCGCCGCGCGGGATTCCGCAGATCGAAGTCACCTTTGACATCGACGCCAACGGCATCCTCAACGTGACCGCCAAGGACAACGCGACTGGCAAGGATACCCGCATCACCATCACGTCCAGTTCGGGTTTGAGCAAGGACGAAGTCGAGAAGATGGCCAAGGAGGCCGAGGCGCATTCGGCCGAGGACAAGGAGAAGCGCGAGGAGATCGACGCCCGCAACTCTCTGGATTCGTTGGTCTACAACATCGACAAGATGCTCAAGGAGTCGGGCGAAAAAGTGCAGGCCGCGGACAAGACCGAGGTTGAAGCGGCGCTGGCCGAGTCAAAGAAGCTGCTTGAAGGCACGCCTACGTCGACCGAGCTGAAGGCCTCGCACGAGAAGCTGACCCACGCCAGCCACAAGCTGGCCGAGGTGCTCTACAAGGCAAATGCCGCGCAGACCGCAGCCGGAACTGCTCCGGGTGCTCCCGGCGACACAACCGCCGAACCCCACGCCGAGCACAAGAAGGAAGGCGAAGTCATCGACGCGGAGTATGTGGACGTGGAAGACAAGAAGTAGGCACCTGCGGTGCCGCAGCCTCGCCGTTCCGGCGGAAAGATAATGGGGTGGGCGACTGTTTGTCGCCCACCCCGCACTTTTGGTTTGGCGTGCAGCATCTCGGGGTTCATTTGCTCAATGTGAAGACCACATTGATTTGCGTGCCGACTTCAACTGGTTCGCCGTTCAGGAGGTAGGGCCGGTATTTCCACGCCTGCACGGCATCCATCGCGGCTTGCTGGAGGGCGGCCGGTCCGCTGATGACCTGCAGGTCCGAGATGCTCCCATTGACGCCAATCTTGGCCTTCAGGACGACGGTTCCGGAAATGCCGGCAGCTTTGGCTTCCGGCGGGTAAACAGGCGCCATGTGGGATTGAAGCAACCCAACGGCGACCCCCGCGGAAATGTTGATGCGGCGGGGAAGCAGAACGGCATCGGGAGAAGGTGCGAAGTCGATCTCGCTCGCAGGACTCAGAGCTTCAATGCTTTCAAGATGCGCAGTAAGAATAGGCTTGCCGCCGCGCACGAAATTAAGGTCGCCGGGGACGAAATGCCCCTGGAACTTAAGGATTCGGTTGTGGAGTACCTGAAGGGACTCTCCCGCATAGGCGGTAACTCGGAGAATCGGTTTATCGGCCTCCAGGCAATATGTGAATCCGGGGTCGGGAAGGGGCGTAGCAAAGCGGAGGCAGGAGAGCTTTGTGCCGCCGGACTCGATCTTTTGAAGACTGAAGGTTGCACGGTCAATCCATTGCTGGCCTGGAAGAGCGTCTGTAAATTCGCGGCGAGCTTCCGCCAGTGACACAGGCAAGTCGTCGCGCGATCCAGAGCGCAGGACGCCCTTGTCGGTGCCGTAATCAGTCTGCGTGAAGCTCGTGCCGGTAAAAGTGCGCTTGAATTTGGTTGGGCTCGCCCAAATCTCTTCATAGGTTCCCTGGTCGCTGACGTTGCCCTTTTCGTCGAGCAGTTTATAGGTAGCTTTCAGGTGCCAGGGCTTCACATCGTCGCCGGTCAGACCGTTCGTTTTGGCGGCCAGCAGCATCAGCGCTTTTGGGTCGCGGGGAGGGTCGGTAGCAGCGGGAATGTTTTGGTCAGTGGCAGCGGTCGTGGTCGCGTTCTGTGCGAAGGCTGGTGTAAAGGTCAGACCGAGTGTGGCGAGGCAAAACAGATTGATGCAGCAGGAGATCGTTCTTACGAAGGTCGTTTTTCGCATGGCGAAAAGATAGCACATGGATAAAATCTGTTTCGTTTACCGTGTTACGATAAACGTTAAGCATGATCCAGTCCTTCGCCGACGAGGAAACGCAAGCGGTCTATTTGACCGGAACGAGCCGGCGATGGGCGAACATTGCGCGAGTGGCGGCGCGGCGATTGCAGGCGATTGATTTCGCATCGGCGATTGAGGATTTGAAGAATCCTCCCGGCAACCGGCTGGAGAAGCTGAAAAGCGACCGGGAGGGCTGGTGGAGCATTCGCATCAATGACCAGTACCGGGTGTGCTTTCGCTGGGATGGCAAAGATGCCTGGGATGTGGAGATTGTTGACTATTACTAAGGAGAAGCGGCCATGAGCATTCCGCGGAAACACGAGCAGAGGGGCGTGCCGATCCATCCTGGCGAGTTCTTGCGTGAGGATTTTCTTGTGCCGCTGGGACTTTCGGCTAATGCTTTGGCCCTTGCCTTGCGTGTACCGGTGACGCGGATCTCGGAGATTGTGCGGAAACGCCGGGGGATTACGGCCGATACGGCACTGCGCCTGGCGCGGTACTTCGGCACCACACCGGATTTCTGGATGAAGATGCAGATGTCCTACGACCTGGCGTTGGCCAGCCGGGAAGTGACGGCCCGGATCGAGGTCGAGATATTTCCGGCGCCGCGCACCGAGACCGGAGAGCTGAAGGCCCGGCAGATCGCATAATTGCTGTCGCCAACTGCAAGGCGAAGCGGACGGAAAGAAAGCCAAGCGTCTCAACAGGAAACGAGTTCAAACAGACCATGCCCACGACCCAGAACAAAGACTATTACGCAACGCTCGGCGTGAAGAAGACGGCCACGCCGGAAGAGATTCGCAAGGCCTTCCGCAAGGCGGCGCGGCGCTATCACCCCGATGTGAACCCCGGCGACAAGCGGGCGGAGGAGAAGTTCAAGGAAATCTCCGAGGCCAACGACGTCCTCAGTGACGAGAAGAAGCGCAAGGTGTACGACCAGTTGGGCTTCTACTCCGACCAGATCGACCCGGCGCAGGCCGAGGCGTATGCGCGCCAGCAGGGCGGCGGCGGGGGAACGCCGGTGGACTTCGGTGGCTTCGATTTCTCCGGGTTCCAGACCGGGCCGGAACACCATGGGGGCCAGCAGGCGGGCGCGGGCTCTTCGTCCTGGGGCAGCTTCAAGGACATTTTTTCCGGCATCTTCTCCGGGGCGCAGCAGCCGCAGCATCCGCGCGGCCCGCAGCCGGGCACCGACCTCGAATACCAGGCCACGGTGGACTTCTGGACGGCCATCCGCGGCGGCCAGGCGCGTCTCCAGGTGCATCGCCAGGAGACCTGCCCCACCTGCCACGGCCAGGCGCAGATGGGCGGGCCCATGCCATGTACGGAGTGCAGCGGCACGGGCCAGGTGACGCAGATGGGCGGGCGGATGAAGTTCAACATTCCCTGTCCCATGTGCAACGGAACGGGACGCACCGCGAACGCGTGCGCCACCTGCCACGGCGAGGGAGTGGTCAACCGCACTGAGGCGGTGGAGTTTCGCATCAAGCCCGGCACCCGCGACGGGCAGCGCATACGCCTGCAGGGCAAGGGCAACGCCGGGCTGAATGGCGGCCCGGCAGGCGACCTGTTCCTCATCGTCCGAACCGGCACGCACCCGGTGTTCACGCGCGTAGGCGACGACATTCATGTAACCGTCCCGGTGACTGTGCCGGAGGCCTCGCTGGGCGCCAAGGTGGACGTGCCCACCATCGACGGCCGGGCGCAGTTGAAGATCCCTCCCGGCACGCAGAGCGGCCAGAAGCTGCGCATGAGGGAGCGAGGCGTGGAAAAGGCGCAGCGTCCCGGCCAGCGCGGCGACCAGATCGTGACTGTCGAAGTGATCGTGCCGCACCTGAACGACGAGCGCAGCCGCGAGATCATGCGCGAGCTGGCCAAGCTGAACAACCAGGATCCGCGCGTGGCGCTGTTTGACAAGCTGTAAAAACAGGGAACAGGGAACAGGGATCGGGGAACAGGACGATGAGTCAGAGACCAACCGCGGTATGTACGAAGTGTGGCGCCTTCTCCTACAACCCTCAGCTAATAAATGGGCCGTGCGGACGTAATCCAGATGGAAGGACAAAATGCAGAGGAGTCAACGGAAGCGCCCTCAACGAAAGTGACGGGAAGAAATGCGGCGATTGCGGGGGCACAGGTGTTGACGAAAACCGGCGCTGTGAGCTTTGCCAAGGTACAGGCTGGGAGTATGCTCGCCGCTGATTCCGAGCCCATTGGATCGAACCACCGATTTGACTGAACGTTAGAGTCTTGGAGCAAGAGTTCCCATGGCGGCGAAGAGAAAATCGAAAGGCGCGTACATGATCTCGGCGGTGGCCGAGATGTACGAGATTCATCCCCAGACCCTGCGCCTCTATGAGCGCGAGGGGTTGCTGAAGCCGTCCCGCACCGAGGGCAACACGCGGCTCTACACCGACGAAGACCTGGAGCGGCTGGAGTTCATCCTGAACCTGGCGCGCGACCTGGGCGTCAACATCGCCGGCATCGCCATCATCCTGCAGATGCGCGAGCGCATGGAGGAGATGAACCGGCAGATGCAGAGCTTTGTGGAATACGTGCGCACGGAGATGCTGGCGCGCTTCCAGCAAAATGCGCCGAGTTCGGCCGGGGCCATTGTGCCCATGCGCAAGCCGGCGGTGGTGTCCAGGCCGACGGTGCGCAAGCCGTAGGACCTGCCTGGCCCGGGATTCCGCGCACGGCAGCAAAACCTTCCCGTCCTGAGAAATCCTCAACCCGCCGCTGTCTCCATGCAGGTATCCTTAGACCTGCATGTCGTATGCCCTTCTTGCATTGGCCGTCTTCGGCCTGATTACGTCTACGGTCTTTGCGGGCCTGGTGCTGGCGGCGGTGCCCGGCTACCTGCGCGAGCGGCGGCGGGCGCTGGCCGAGCTTCAGGCCCGTCCAGGGTTCACGCCTCCCCTGACCTTGTTGAAGCCGGTGCACGGCGATGAGCCCGGCCTTGAGGCTCACTTGGCCACGTTCTTCGAGCAGGACTATCCCGAGTTCGAAATTCTATTCTGCGCGCGCTCGGCAGACGACGCCGGCCTGGCAACCGCGCGGCGGGTTGCAGCGCGTTATCCGCAGGTTCCGGTCAGGTTCCTCTCGACCGGTGGCCAGCCCGACTACATCAACGCCAAGGTTGCCTCGATGGAAGCGATGGAGGCCGTGGCGGCCTACCAAATTCTGGTGATCAGCGACAGCGACGTGCGCGTGACGCCGGATTATCTGCGCGCCGTGGCGCTGCCCTTTGCCGACGAGCAGGTGGGCGCGATGTGTTGCCCCTATCGCGGCGTGGCGGCCGAGGGCGGGCTGTGGGCGCGGCTTGAGGCCGTGGGCATGAGCGTGGAAATGACGGCCGGCGTGCTGGTGGCGCGCGCCATGGAAGGGATGCAGTTCGTCCTCGGGCCTACCATGGCCTTCCGGCGCGAGACGATCCGCAGAATGGGCGGTTTCCGAGTGACGGCTGACTATTGTGCGGACGATTTCATCCTGGGCAACGAGACCTTCAAGCTGGGCCAGGCGGTGGTGCTGAGCCATCACGCTATCGACCACATGGTCATCAATGCGCGCTTCATCTCGTCGCTCCTGCACCAGACCCGCTGGATGAAGTCCACGCGCTTTTCGCGGCCCAAGGGGCACTTTGGGACGGCGCTGACCTTCAGCCTGCCCTTTGGGTTGCTGGCGTGGGCGACCGCAGCGGCGATGGGACACCCTGTTTGGGGGCTGGCTTTGTTCGGATGGAGCGTGGCCACACGGCTGGCGCTCTCGATCGCCGTGGGGCGGCTGGTGGTCGGCGACAGAAGCTGGTTCGGCCTGCTGGCGCTTTACCCGGTGCGCGACCTGATGGGCTTCGGATTTTGGGCGGCGAGCTACCTGGGCAGCCGGATTCTGTGGCGGGGGAGATTGTTTCAACTGCTGCCCGGGGGCAAGATGCGGGCGGCGAAGTAGGCTGAGATTCTTTTGGGCGGGAGTTGGTACGATCTGCGTTTTGTTAACTTCTTTTTTATGAATAACTTACGAATCTTGATTTGACTGGAAATCTTGATGTAATCCGTTTCTTTTGTTTAAGTTAAGGTGACATTTCAAGTAATTCGCCATAGGGGGGGGACCCCTGCGGACTGATTTGTTGCTCGAAAAGCATACCGCTCGTGAGAGGAGTGGCCGGAGAACATACCTCAGGGGCTAAAGCCCGCATTGATTTTGCGGGGTTTATGCCGGGACTAAAGTCCCGGCATACCAGTCCCGGCATACCAGTCGAATCAGATTCTCCCACGACCCTTGGAAGCCTGTGACGACTCAATTACGACTGTCGCACAGAAGGCGGAAACAATCTGCAAATCGGCGGCAATGCCTATCTCGGCGGGCGAGGCAATGCCTATCGCAGCGGCCGGTCGGTCCAGAGCGACTTGTCGGCGATAGACTGGACGGGGTAGAGACGGCCGGCCAGCAGTTGTTCGACCTTGGACTGGTTGGTGTCCTGGGCAAAGAGCCACTTCCGTTCGCCGCCGCCCCAGGCTTTGGAAAGTTGGTCTTCACTGAGAAAAATCTTCGGCGCGTCGGGGTAGCAGGAGCCCCACAGCAGGGACGAACCCTCTCCGTGCGGCGAGCACTGCTCTTCGACCAGCAGTGCCGGTTTGGCCAGAAAACTGTGCGTGTAAAAAACCACCGAAGAGGCGTCGGACTGGTCGCCGTAGATGATGAACGAGTCGGCGGGAGAGCCTTTTTGCACGATGGTGTCGGCCAGTTGCCTGGAACTGAGCATGGGCTCGAAGCGGGCAAAGGCGATGTGCGCGGCTACGAGGAAGACCGCGGAGGTGAGCGCCACGGACAGCGTGGCGGCCATGTGCTTTTTCTTGAGCCGCAGCCACCAGCCCACGGCCGGACCCACCAGAAGAGCCACGGCGGCCAGCGCGGCGGGCAGCCGCAGGGCGGCAAACGAGGGGCCGGTCAGGTCGAAGAAGTGGGACATGGAGAGCGTGTAGCCACCCACGTCGCGATGCGCCAGCAGGGTGCCGATGTCGGAAACGAAGGGCAGCTTGCGCGACGCCCACAGGCCCCAGATCAGGGCTGCGGCGGAGGCCAGGCCGGCCACGGCAAACACCGCCTGCGCGCCGGTCAGCCAGGCCGTCGAGAGCAGCGGCTTCTCGCCCTCGGCGTGGCGCTTTTCCTCGATCCCGGCCAGCACGCCGGCAATGAGGATCAGAAGCGGCGTCCAGGCTGGAAAGGTGTAGTACTCCTGGTTAGTGGAAAGCGAAAAGAACAGCAGAATGAAGCCGGAGAACAGGCTCAGCAGCCAGATGGTGCGGACGCGGAATTTGAGGTCCAGAACGTAGTTGGCTGCGTCCTGGCGCGCGGCATTGTCCAGGTAGAAGTCCACCGTGAGGCCGGCATCGCGGCGCAGGTGCTGCAGCCAGTTGCGCCGGGTTTTCCAGGCCACCACCAGCAGGGCGGGCACAAACAGGCTCCAGGGAAAGAGCCAGACCAGGTGGAGAAGCCAATAGGCGGCAAAGGGCAGCCGGTTGTAATCGTGCGGGAAGCGATCGCCCAGGAACCGGAAAAGGTGTTCGTTGACGAAGTAGAAGTACCAGAAACCGTGCACATTGCCCGGCGTGGGGTGGTTGCCGAGTGGGTGGCCCTGATCGGGATTGGCCAGCCCGGCCAGAATGTGCCAGGGCGCGGCGATGGCCAGGAACAGGAGCAGGCCGGTGAAGGGCTTCAGTTCGCGCCAGCGCCGCCATTGGCCGCTCACCAGCAGCAGCGGAATGGCCGCGGCGGCAAAGAAGATGGGTGCGATCAGGCCCTTGGTCAGCACGGCCAGCGCCAGCGCGGTCCACATGCCGTAGAAGCGGATGGGACGGAGCGACTCGAACCCGGTCAGCAGGCAATAAAGGGCCAGCAGCAGCAGAAAGCTGAGCAACGCCTCAGGAATGGCGAAGCGGGTGAAGAGAAACGGTCCGATGGAGGTCAGTACGCCAAGTGCGGCATAGAGGCCGGCACGGGGTCCCCAGGCGCGGCGCGCCCAAAGCCACCCGATCCAGGCGCAGCCGAGCAGGGCCAGCGCATTCGGCAAGTGGGTGGCAAAAGCGTTCTGGCCCAGGACGCGATAGAGCGCGGCGTCGAGCCAGTAGGGCAGGGGCGGCTTTTCAAGGTAGCGAATGCCGTTGACCTTCAAGGTGACCCAGTCTCCGCTGAGGGCCATGTGCTGCGCGGCCTGGGCGTGGCTGGCGTCCGCGTCGTCCAACAGCGGCGGCGTAAACAGCGAGGCAAGCTGAACGGCGGCGAAAATCACACTCAAGAGCAGCCATGCGGCGAGCGTGGAGGGCGCATGGTGCAGGCGATTGCGGGCGGTGGTATCGGAAATCATCGCTGAATCAGGCATTCAGCTCAAGGATAACAGCCTGGTTTCCGCGCCATCTCACGTGGGCCAGCCGCTCTGTGCCTGTCGAAACCCAACCGGCTGCGTGGACGGGCCTTGAGAAACGCGCGTGAATTCTCGAATAATTTGTAAACTGATGGATTTCCGTGCGGTCTAAGATGAGCGGCAGGGTGAGATCTACCCCGCAGAAAGGTCTTTGCCATGCAAGGTCATCGTCTGGTTGCTCTGTTCGGATTGCTTCTGGTTCTTGGTTGTGGCTTTTCTGGCGCTGATGCAAGGGCCGACACGCAGGGCTATACGATTTCGGCCACCAATGTGACCATGCCTGCTTCCGGCAATGGCGACAGCAAATTCACGGTCACCAATATCCCCATCACCGGCACAATCTCCATCGGTATCAGCTACGTGGGAACGAACGCCGAAGCCAGGATACCCACTTGCGGTAATTTTCCGCCGGTGCTCTATTCGGTGAAAGCCGGTGGAACGCTCACCGGAACCATCGCCTGCTATCCATATGGCGCGGCTCTCCCCGCGAGCCTGCAAAGGAAGGCGCATCGTTCCGGCTGTCTGCCTGCATCCGGGCTGGCGCTGGCCTGTGCGTTGCTGCTCGGATTCGGTTTCCAACGCAGGGCGCGGCGTTGGCTGGTCCTTCCCTTGTTGGCCATGGGGACTTTGGCAGGTCTGGCTGGAATCTCCGCATGCGGTGGCAATCCCAACGCCATGACGCCGGGGACCTACCAGTACACCATCTCTGCGGATAACGAAGGCACCGTCACCCCGCTTGGGACGCTCGCGACCACGACGATTTCCGTCACCGTGCCCTGACCGGCTGCTTCCCGAGCCCATTCTCTTGAGTGGGGTCCGGGCAACGTGTCCCTTGATACGGCATCGTGGTAGGGGTGGTCGTGTATCTTTGGCCCGAGAGCTTCATTTCATTGTCCCGGAGTTTGCCAAAGCCACATGCCTACCTTTGCCGCCATCGATATCGGATCCAATTCATGCAGATTGAAGATTGCCAAGGTTGTCGCACACAAGTTGAAAACAGTGCACGAAGACCGCGAGGTGACGCGGCTGGGTGCCAGCGTCTTCGAGTCGGGGCTGGTGTCGCCCGACGCGATGGCGGCTACGCTCAGGGCGCTTAAGCGATTTCAGCGGGCGGTGCAGCTCCATGGGGTGGACCAGATTCGTGTGGTGGCCACTTCGGCCATGCGCGACGCCCGCAACGGCCCAGCCTTCAAGGCCTGGGTCAAGGCCGAGACCGGCTGGAATCTGGAAATCATCTCCGGCCTTGAAGAGGGCCGGCTGATCCACCTCGGTGTGATGGGGCTGGACGGAATCGTCGGTGAGCCGGGAGCGGCGGGCCGGGTGTTGCTGGTGGACCTGGGCGGCGGCAGTTGCGAGATTACGCTTTCCGAGCGCAAGCGCATCAAGGAGACGATCAGCCTGCCGCTGGGCGCTGTGCGGTTGACCGAGGAATTTCTGACCACGGACCCGGCGCCGGCTGACGGCTTGGCGGGGATGCGGCGGTTGATTGTCCGCGAACTGCGGCGCGCCCACCGCAAAGTTCAGCCCTCTGATATAAGGACGGTTATCGGCACTTCCGGTACGGCTGCTGCGTTGAGTGAGGCGATTGCGGCCGCAAGCAAAGCGGGGAGGACGAAAGCAGGAAGCGGCAAGCCGGGCAAAGCCTTGGCCAAGCCGGCCCGGAAATCCGCGAGCAAGGCGGTTGGTAAGGCGGTGCAGGCCCTCGTCGTGAGCCCGGCCCGCGCGACCGCAGCTCCGATGGGGATTGCCCCTACCCGCGAGGTGCGCAAACTGGCGGGGAAACTTGCCCTGTTGCCGCTGCCCGAGCGCGAGGCGATCGAGGGCATCGGCCCGCGGCGGGCGGAAATCATTGTGGCCGGAGCCATGGTCTTTGCCGAATTGCTGGAGAGCTTCGAACTTGAAGGCTTCCGCTACTCTTCGCTGGGACTGCGCGACGGCATCCTGGCCCAGATGCTGGCCGAGCAGGACGCCCGCGCCACCGCGCACCGGGAGTTCGCGCGCGAGCGGTGGGAGAGCGTGCTGGCCACGGCGCGGCGCTATGGGGTCGATCCCCGCCAGGCCGAGCCGGTGCGCGCCCACGCCCTGCAGCTTTACCGCGATCTGAAGGCGCTGCACCAGTTGCCGGCGGAGTACGAAGTCTGGCTGGCGGCCGCAGCCGTGCTGCGCGACACGGGCAAGTTCATCAACCACCAGGGGCACCACCGGCACACGCAGTACATTGTTTCGAGTTCCGAAATATACGGCTACACGCCGGTGCAGCGAACCGTGGTTTCGGCTATCGCCCGCTACCTGGGCAAGAGCCGCCCGCAGCCGGGAGACCGCGCGCTGCGTAACATTCCCGTCGAAGAGCACCAGCACGTGCACCGCGCCGTGGTGCTGCTGCGGCTGGCCGAGGCGCTCAACCAGGACCGCGCCTCCGATGTGCTCCGATTCACTGCCAAGGTGTATCCCAAGCGGGTTTACCTGGAAGTGGAGCCGGGGCGTACGGGCGCGGAACTGGAACTGTGGTCGCTGCGCAAGGAGGCGGACTACTTCCGCGAGGTCTTCGGGCGCGAGCTCTTCTGCACGCTGGCATAGATGGCCCGGGCCATGCGCGGGTCAATGAGCCACTGCAGCAGGGGCGGATGGCGGTCCAGATCGACGCGGGCTACCGATCCTTTGCGCATGCGGATGGCGGCGCCGCCGTTGCCCGTGACCAGACGGCCCAGGAACTGGAACACATTGGGATTGTGACCCACGGCCAGCACGCCCTCGTATTCGGCATACTTGGCCAGCATCTGTTGGAAGTCGCCATAATCCGCGTCGGGACCCAGCGCCGGGCTGATTTCGACCTTCGCCTCGTAGCCCAGTTCCGTGCCAACAAACTGCGCGGTCTGCAAGGCGCGCTTCAGGGGGCTCGACACCACTACGTCCACCTGCACCTTGAGCGCGCTCAAGACGCGCGCCATCAGGACGCACTGGTCTTTCCCTTCCTTGATGAGGGCCCGCTTGGAGTCGAGAAGTGGGGTTCCGCGAGGAATTCCGGCATTGGCGTGGCGCATCAGGTAGAGGTTCATGGGGGGCGGTTCCGGCGGGATTGGGTGTTCCCGTCCTTTCTATGAGGTTCGATATTAACACGGCATTAACATTTCGAATGTGAATTCAGGCCGGCTGATTTCGGGCCCGGTGCTGAATCGGCAGGGTTTGCGGCCCAAAGTTCGCTGATGAGAAAGCCTCCCAGCCAGGCGCGGCGCATTTCAAGGGAGAAACCAGCCTGCCGCAGCGCCGTGGCGTAATCGGGCAACCGGCATGGTCCTGGTTGCAGGAGGAGCCGAATGCCTCCAGGGGTTGGCCGGAGCAAACGCGCGTCAGCCCAGGCTCTCCTTGACCAGGGTCTGGATTCTGGCATTAACCTCCGCGGGTTGCACGAAGAAGGGCGTCGCAAGGCAGTGGAGGGTGAGCTCCAACGTCTCGCGCGAGTAGTTCCAGGCAATCTCCACGCCGAACCTGGAGGCTGTGCCGCTCAAGCCGTTCAGGTCGATTCCAGCCACATGCGCCCTGGCTGTCAGTTTTTTGTACTGTTCGGGCGTGATGCCGGTAAAGACCAGCGGCGCGCTTTGTCCCACGTTGATTTCCTTTCAGTGATTGCCGGGTTTGCTGGAATGGGCGGTCAGTCGGCGGCTTGGGCCTTTCGGCGAGCGGCTTTCGCGGGCGGCTTTTGGGCGCTCGGTTTTGGAATGGCGTCGAGATCCGCTTTGCCCTCGGCCAGTTGCATCAGAAAGTCCTGGCTGGCGAAGGGCTTCGCGTCCTTGAACACCTTGCTGGCGCGAATGTAGCTGCCATCGGGCTGTTGCAGGCGGGCTTTGACGGTGTCGGCGAGATAGGCGGGCAAAATCTCTTCGTGGATGCGGGCGCGGGCTGCCGGGTCGCGGACCGGGAAGACCACCTCGCATCGTTCGAAGAGATTGCGCGGCATCCAGTCGGCCGAGCCAAGGTAGATTTCGTCCTCGCCTCCGTTGGCGAAGTGGAAGATGCGGGAGTGTTCCAGGAAGCGGCCCACGATGGAGCGGACGCGAATCCTTTCCGACAGGCCTTTCACTCCAGGCCGAAGGATGCAAAGGCCGCGGACGATCAAGTCGATCTCGACGCCCGATTGCGAGGCTTGGTAGAGGGCCTCGATCACGCTGGGCTCGAGCAGTGCGTTCATTTTGGCCACGATGTGGGCGGGGCGGCCGGCCTGGGCGTGCTCCTGTTCGCGGCGGATAAGGCGCAGGAAGCTTTCGGCCATGGTCAGGGGCGCCACCAGCAAGGGGAGATAGTCGTCGATCTCGGCGTGGGCGGTGAGGTAGTTGAAGACCATGTGCACCCGCTCGGTAATCTGCGGATCGCAGGTGAGCAGGCTGAGGTCGGTGTAGAAGCGGGCGGTGACGGGGTTGTAGTTGCCGGTGCCCAGGTGGCAATAGCGGCGGGTGACGCCGTCTTCGTCGCGGCGAACGAGCATGGCCAGCTTACAGTGGGTTTTCAGGCCGACGACGCCGTGAAAGACCTGCACGCCGGCGTCTTCCATGCTGCGCGCCCAGCGGATGTTCGAGGCCTCGTCGAAGCGGGCCATCAACTCGACAACCAGCGTAGCTTCCTTGGTGGCGGCGGCCTCGATGAGCGCCGAGAAGACGGGCGAGTCGTGGCTGGTCCGGTAGAGGGTCTGCTTCATGGAGACGACAGCGTCGTCCTCGGCGCCCTGCTGGATGAAGTCCACCACCGGGTCGTAGGAGTCGTAGGGGTGGTGGAGGAGCAGGTCGTGCTGGCGCAACTCGTCGAAGATGTTGGTGGACTTGCGGCTCAGGTGCAGGGTTTTCGGGGTGAAGGGCGGGAACTTGAGATCCGGCCGGTCGACGTCGCCGTAAAAGAACATCAGCCGCGAGAGATTGACTGGGCCGTCGTCATAGAAGACCTGGTCCTCGTCGAGCTCAAAGTTGACGCGCAGCCGTTCGACGATCTCAGGATCGGCGCCGGTTTCGATCTCCAGGCGCACCGCGTCGCCCTTGCGGCGGTTGTGCAGTTCCACGCGAATGGTTTCAAGCAGTGAGCGGGCTTCCTCCTCCTCGAAGTAGAGGTTGGAGTTGCGGGTGACGCGGAAGGCGGCGCGGGCCAGCACTTCGTAGCCGCGGTACATTCCGGACAGGTTTTGCGCGATCAGGTCCTGGAGCAGCAGGTAATCGCACACGCCATCGGCCGATGGCAGACGGACGAAGCGGGGCAGGGCGCGGGGAACCGTGACCACTCCCAAAACTTGAGGGCCGGAGCTGCGCCGCTTGCGCCGGAGCAGGAGCGCCAGGCAGAGAGCCTTGTTGAGGACGCGCGGAAAGGGGTGCGCCGGGTCGATCGAGATGGGCGTCAGCAGCGGGTCAACTTCGCGTTGGAAGTAGCCCTGGGCAAAGGAGCGGGCTTCTTCGTCCATCTCCTCCCAATCCAGCAGGCGGATGCCGGTCTTGCGCAGCTCGGGGAGCAGATGCTCGTTCCAGCAGCGGTACTGCGCGTCGACAAAACTGTGAATCTCGGCGGTCAGCACGGCCAGCGATTCGTCGGGGCGAAGGCCATCGTAGCCCTGTTCCCGGTAGCCGTCCTCGATGCGCTGCATGAGGCCGGCCTGGCGGATTTCAACGTATTCGTCGAGGTTGGAGCCGGTGATGGCGAGGAACTTGACCCGCTCCAGCAGGGGATTGCCGGCGTCCTCGGCTTCCTCCAGGACACGCCGATTGAACTGCATCCAGGAGTGGTCTCGTCCGTTAAAGAGCGTTTGTTTCTGCATAGTTCTAGTCATTGCGTTTGTTCAGTGCGCTGTGTTGGCAAGTCTACAGCGTTTTCACGGGTTTCCGCATCCCGAAAGCACGTGCCGAGAAGGATACCCCCGTGAGGCAATCCATACATTACGGGCGCAAAGGCATTGTTAAGAGCTGGCGAAAAAACCGGGGCGCGTGGCTTCGATTGACCCACCCGGCCTGGTGGGTTGAGGATAAAGACTGGGGGAGATTACCCCTGGACCCTCCAGAAAGGAGCCGTTTCCATGACCCAGGAACCTATCCCGCAGAACGACAGCCTGATTCCACCGGAGCCCATCCCTGCCGGGGCGCATGACTTTTCCAGGCAGGTGCTCGGCTTGATGGACGGACAGCCCAAGGATGAGGCCACAGTCTCCAAGGCTTTCGAGGGGCTCGACGAGCTGTTCGAGGTGATTGCCGCCGGACTCTACAGCCTGGCCTCCATGCTGGTGGGTGAAGGCGAAGGCAGTGTGCAACTGGTGGAAACGGCGGTGGCCAATGCCGAGGTGTCCACCTGCCACGACCCGCTGGTGGGGCGCATGAGCAGCCGCCGGGCGCTCTCGACCGCTGCCCTCGACCTGCTGGCCGAGCGCAACCCCGCCAGCCTGGCCGCGCCGCAGGGTCTCGAGCCGGCCCATACCTGCATCGAGGACGATGACCTGGCCTCGGCCGGCATTTCCACGGAAGAACTGGAGAGCATGATCGGCGGGCCAGACCGCGACCGGGTGCGCACCTGGCTGGCAGGCCTGCCCACGGCGGTGCGTACGGTTTTTGTGTTGCGTGCGGTGGCCGGGTTTACCGCGGCCGAAACGGCCGAGCTGCTGAAGGCGCATGGCGGAGAGCGAGCCGCAGGATGGACCCCGGAAACCGTCCGCGAGGTGTTCCGCCAGGGGCTCTGCTCGCTGGCTTCGCAACTGATTCACGCTTCGGCTGGACGGTAGGGGGAACAGGGAATAGGGAACAGCTTAAGGAACCTCTGAATAAGTCCGCGTTTTGAAAGGGCACGACTTTAGTCGTGCCGTAAGTAGCACAAAATGAAGGCGGGCTTTAGCCCCTGAGAGAAAGTGATTCGGGAATCGGACACTTGATCAGAGATTCCTTAGATGCCTGGCGGCGCAGAGGGGCGAGTGCGAACCTGAGAGCATGAGGCGGAAGAGAGGCATCCTGGCATCCTCGGACAGTGGCTCTGGCGATTCTCCACGACCTCCTTTCTTTGGGCAACGGGCCGTGGCTTCCTGATCTCGCAAGTCCTTCGCCGAGTTCCTGCGTCTGTGTCGTTTGTTCGTTACACTACATTTACGAACCTTACTGTCCGCTTTTCGCATCCATTAAGAGCGAACAAGTTCAGTCTGCAACGCTTCGCTGAGAGTCGAATTCGATTGATGTCCTCAAATTCTTCAAGTAACAGCACGATCTGTCCCTGTACCTGCGCGCTGCGGGTGGGCCTGACGGTTCTGGCAGCTTGCCTGGCTCCGGGGCAGCTGGGTGCGCAAAGCGCGACTTCTTTCCAGGGCAGCGTGGCCACGGGCGAGGTTTCGCCGCAAACGATCGAACTCTCCCTGAACGACGCCATCGAGCGCGGGCTGAAAACCAACCTGGGCATCATCCTGAGCGGCACACAGACAGCCGCGGCGCGCGGGCAGCGGCTCAGCCAGTTGCAATCCCTGCTTCCCTCGGTGGACTTCAACGCCCAGGAAACCGTGGCGCAGACCGATCTTCCCGCGGAGGGCTTGCGCATTCCGGGCTTCCCGACGATTATCGGACCCTTTGGATTTACCGACCTGCGGGCCAAGCTGAACTGGTCGCTGGTGGATGTGGCTTCGCTGCGCAACTACATGGCCGCGCGGCACAACTTTGCCGCCGCCCAATTGACAGCTCAGGATGCGCGAGAACTGGTGGTGCTGACGGTGGGCAATGCCTACCTGCTTGCGCTGGCCGATGAGACGCGGATTGCCAGCGTGGAAGCGCAAGTGGCCACGGCCAAAGTTTCGCTCGACCAGGCGGTTGCCAATCATCAGGCCGGGACCGCGCCTCTGCTGGATGAACTCCGGGCGCGGGTGGATTACCAGTCGCTCGAACAGCAGTTGATCGTGGCCCGCAACGCCCTCGAAAAGGACAAGCTGGCGTTGGCGCGGACCATCGGGCTGCCCCTGGCGCAAAGCTTTACGCTGGCCGACAAGGCGCCCTATGCGGCCTTCGACCAGTTGGACGTGAACGCGACGATTCGCCAGGCCCACGCAAACCGCAAGGACCTGGCGGCCCTGATGGAGCAGACCAAGGCGTATGAGGAGCAGCGCAAGGCGGCTACGGCCGACCGGCTGCCGACCATCAAGGCCGAGGCGGACTATGGCGATATCGGCGTGAACGTGCGCCATTCGCACGGCACGGGCGACGCCACCGGCACACTGAGCGTGCCGCTGTTCAAGGAGTTTGCCCTGCGCGGCGAAGCGCAGGTGGCGCAGGCGCAGCTCGACACGGCACAAGCCCAGTTGAGCGACAGCAATGCGCAGGTGGACGCCGATGTGCGCGATGCCCTGCTGGATATTGCCTCGGCGCAAAAGCAGGTTGAGGTAGCTCGCTCGTCAGTCGAACTGGCTGGCGAGGCGCTCTCCGAAGCCCAACAGCGCTACGCCAATGGCGTGAGCGATAATCTGGCCGTGAGCCAGGCCGAGCAGTCCGTGGCGCAGGCCAACGATCAATATGTCACCAGCCTCTACCGGCACAATGTAGCCAAGCTGAGTCTGGCTCGTGCATTGGGCGCAGGCGAAAACTATAGGAATTATCTGGGAGGAAAGTAAACGTGGCGGATTCAACCCCAACACCAGCGCCAACGGAGCCGGTGGCAGAGACTGAGATCGCACAGCCGCAGTCCCGCCGCAGAGGCCTCATCATTGTCGTGGTTGTGGTTCTCGTGCTGGCGGCGGCCGGAATCTGGTGGCACTCCACCTATAGCGAGGACACAGACGACGCACAGGTCAACGGCCATTTGATCCAGGTCAGCTCGCGCATTGCGGGCCAGGTGCTGAGGGTCTATGTGGATGAGAACCAGGTGGTGAAGGCCGGCGACACGATTGCCGAGCTTGACCCGGCCGACTACAAGGTCGCCGTGGAGAACGCCGAGGCCGCACTGGCCAGCGCCCAGGCCAACGCGGCTGCGGCCAACGTGAATGTACCCATCACCACCGTGAACACCGGCAGCAACCTGAGTTCGGCCGGGGCGGACCTGACCGGCGCGCATGCTGCGGTGGAACAGGCGGAAAGGCAACTGGAAGCGGCGCACGCACGCGTTGCCCAGGCGGAGGCCAACAGCATCAAGGCGCAGGCGGATTTGACGCGCTATCGGCCGCTGGTCGAGAAGGACGTCATCAGCAAGCAGCAGTTCGACGCTGCCGTGGCCGCGGCCGACGCCGACAAGGCCGCGGTGGCCGACGCGCACGCTACCGAACAGGCAGCCGCTGACGGTGTGCGCGTAGCGCGGCAACGGGAAATGCAGTCCCAGGCGATGCTGAAGTATGCCCAGACTGGTCCGCAGCAGGTGGCCGCGCAGAGTGCTCGCGCCAAGCAGGCTTTGGCCCAGGTGGCGCAGGCCCAGGCCCAACTCGACCAAGCCAAGCTGAACCTCGGCTATACCAAGATTGTCGCTCCCACGGCGGGCATCATCACGCGCAAGAGTGTCGAGATCAACCAGAATGTAGCCTCCGGGCAGAACCTGCTTACGCTGGTCTCGCTGGAAGGCCTGTGGGTGACTGCCAACTTCAAGGAGACCCAGCTCAAACACATGGCTGCAGGTCAGTCGGTGGAGATCGAGGTGGACTCGACGGGCAAAACCTATCACGGCAAGGTAACGCAGATTGGCGGAGCCACGGGTTCGGTGCTGTCCCTTTTTCCGCCTGAAAACGCGACCGGCAACTACGTGAAGGTCGTCCAGCGCATTCCGGTGCGCGTGGACTTTACCGACCTGGCCAGCGAAGATCCCAACCACCTGCTCCGGCCGGGGCTGTCGGTCGAGCCCAAGGTACGGGTGAAGTGAGAAAGCAGCTTCTAGCTGCTAGCCTCTAGCTCCTAGCCTCTAGCCCGGTTTTCCAGCTTTCAGCGGAATGCCGGGACGGAGGCTTTCGTTTTCTGGGACCAATTCGCAGGAAATCGGTGCAACGTTGAGGGTATTCGAGGTTGCTTCTTCTTGGGGAAGAAGCAGCACGGCGGCATGCCTCCAGGTGCAGCCACTCTGGTTTCGCAATAGCCTCGGGCTTTTCTTGGGGGAGCTGCGATCTGCAATATTCCCCTGCGATTAGGGAGCCCTCAGTAGGGCTCTTCGTCTGCCAGCGAGAGTTGAGAGTCGGGCGTTCGTCTGAAAGCTAGTAGCTAGAAGCTAGGAGCTGGAAGCTGATCCCTGATCTCTGACCCCTGATCCCTGACCACTGTCGTACCATGGTTGCCATGCACGTTTTGTCCGCAGCCGAGATGCAGGCTTGCGACCGCTTGACGACTGAGCGGTTTGGAATTCCCTCGTTGGACCTGATGCGGACGGCCGCAGCGGCCGTGGCTGCTTTCGCGCGGCAGCAGTTTCCGCGGGCGCAAAGGGTGACCGTGATCTGCGGCCGCGGCAACAATGGCGGCGACGGCATGATGGCCGCGCGGCTGCTGGCTTCGGCGGGTCTGGAAGTCACCACCCTGCTGCTGGGAGCGCGCGACGGGCTCAAGGGCGACGCGGCCGAGGCGTGGCGCGAGCTGACCAGTCCCGCACACGGCCTGATCCGCATCGTCGAGACGGCGGAAGACCTGGGGCGGTACCCGGACGCGCTCAAGGCCGACCTGGTTCTGGACGCCGTGGTGGGCACCGGCTTCAAGCCGCCGCTGAAAGGGCTGCCGCTGGCGGCGCTGGAGTGGCTGAAGGGTTGCGCGGCGCCGGTGCTGGCGGTCGATTTGCCTTCGGGCTGGGCGGCCGACGAGACGGCGGCAACCGTCAATGGTCCGGTTTTCTCCGCAGATGCGGTGATCACTTTCACTGCGCCCAAGGCGGCGCACGTTTTCGGGCAACTCACCCGGCACTGGTCGCAGCCGATCGTGGTGGCGCCTATCGGTTCGCCGGAGGAGGCGATCGAGGCTGCGCTGGGCAAGGATTCTCTACATCTCGCGTGGGCGGGCTCGTCGCTCCTGATGGCGCAGGCGCCGCGTCCGGCGGCGGCCAACAAGGGCAACTACGGGCACGTGCTGGTGGTGGGCGGGACACTGGGAACCGCTGGGGGCAAAGCGGGCGCGCCGGCCATGGCGGCTTTGGCTGCGTTGCGGTCCGGGGCGGGGCTGGTCACGGCTGCTGTTCCCGCGCCGGCACTGGCGCTGGTGGCCGCAATTGCGCCGGAGCTGATGACCTGGCCGCTCTCTGCAAGCCATTCGGGCTCGATTGCAGCGGAAAACCTTGCTCCGGAGCTGGTGGCGGCGCTCACCGCGGGAAAGACGGTGCTGGCGATTGGACCCGGTCTGGGACAAAGCCCGGAGACGGTCAAATTCACGACCGGGCTGCTTTCGGCGACAAAAATGCCGGCGGTGATCGACGCCGACGCGTTGAACATTCTGGCGGCCAAGCCGGTGCTGCTGGCCAAGTTGGCCAAGGGACGGACGCTGGTGCTGACGCCGCATCCAGGAGAGATGGCGCGGCTGGCGGGGATCACCACGGCCGAGGTGCAGGCCAACCGGCTGGAGGTGGCACGCAGTTTCGCGCAGCGGACCGGCGTTACGCTGGTGCTGAAGGGGGCGCGGACGCTGGTGGCCCACCCCGATGGATGCGTTGCGGTGAACACGACAGGCAATCCCGGCATGGCCAAGGGCGGCAGCGGCGATCTGCTGACAGGATTGGTGGCGGGCCTGCTGGCGCAGCACCCGAATGAGGCGGCGCGGGCAGTCGAGGCGGCGGTCTATCTGCATGGGCTGGCCGCGGACCTGGCCGTGCGGGCGGCCGACGAGCACACGCTGCTGGCCACCGACAGCCTGGAGCAACTTGCGCGCGCTTTTCGATTTCAGGGTTTGGACTTTCACAGAGGCGGTCCAAACGGGTATGTTTGGTTACAGGGGCTGCCGGCGAAGTTATCGCCAGCCAAGGGCTCCCACGAGGCAGCAGAATGAGCAACGTCGCCCCTCCCGCTGAAGGCCGGATTCACGAGTTCACCACGCAGAGCGGTGCGGACACGATTGAAGTGGGCCGCAAGCTGGCCCGGCTGCTGGCGCCGCCGCAATTGCTGATCCTGCGCGGCGACCTGGGCACCGGCAAGACCACGCTGGTGAAAGGCATTGCCCAGGCCCTGGACGCTGCCGAACCCGACGAGGTGACCAGTCCCACGTTCACCCTGCTGCACGAGTACGATGGCAGCCTCGACGGCAAGGCCATGAAGCTCTTTCACCTGGATGTGTATCGCCTGGAAGGTGAGCGCCAACTGGAGACGCTGGGGTTGGACGAACTGCTTACTCCGGATGCGCTGGTGCTGGTCGAGTGGGGCGAGAAATTCAAGAGTATCCGGAAGAAATCGACGGGTGAGATTGCGATCACTTCCGAAGGCGGCGATGCGCGCCGCATTACGGTAACGCTGAAAGAGTAGGCCCGATTCTCTTCACTCCAAGCTGTAAGAGACAATAAAGAACCTGGTTAGCGTAAAGGACTGTAGTTGTAGATATCCCACCTTAGGCGCGATGAAACTGCGCCGAAGGTGGGGCACCCGCTTTGTTATATGTCACCCGCTTTGATTCAGGGTACCCGCTTTGCTGGGCGAGCTTAGAAGCCCATGATGTTGTAGCCGCAATCGACGTACATGATTTCGCCGGTGATGGCGCTGGAGAGGTCGCTGGCCAG
>Ga0181520_10002450_pt1 | contig 34388 bp, 31 predicted proteins | sample PEATcosm2014_Bin_29_FD_132451 | JGI IMG/M metagenome (GOLD analysis project Ga0181520, IMG submission 132451) | Peatland microbial communities from MTU Mesocosm Facility, Houghton, MI, USA - PEATcosm2014_Bin02_30_metaG | ecosystem: Environmental > Terrestrial > Soil > Wetlands > Peat | place...
CTGTGCGATTGGTTCGGAAATGGGAGATCCAGTCTTGTGCCTCATTACCAGCCGTCCTTGGCGGCTCATTCAAAGTAACAAGGTCAGCTAAACGGCGTCACGCACGCCTGCCGAAAACTCACGTATAACGGTCCGACTAACCGAGGCGAGGATGTTCACTTTTCCAGCCGCCTGTTCCCCAATATTGGTAATTGATTGCGCAGCCGTACGGCCGAGTGTACGGCGTGGCCACCGGCTTGCCCGCCATGGCCTCCGTTAGCCCCTTCAAAGCCGCGCTACACTAACAATGAATCTGGTACAAAAGATCGGGCAGACCACGGCACTCTCTGCACTACGGTCTGAGTGTCTTCTCCACGATCGACTCTTTGAGGCGCGAAGATTCCTGTACGCCTTCACTGGCATCATTGCCTGTAGAAGCCGCGCTCAAACTGGTGAAACCTCGCAAGCCAGCGGGTATCTCGAAACGGTTGGCCTTCGCGAACTCCGCAATCTCCGTTAAATTCCCGAAGCTGGGAAAACTTCCCGAAACTGTCACTGATCGCGCAGCAGAAAGGCATCCGAAGGCGGCCGCTTCCGCAAGTGAAGACCCATGATATAGCCCAAAAGCGAGACCCGCCGTGAAGCAATCCCCTGCCCCTGGAGTCTCCACCGCAGAGACCTTGAACGCAGCGATTGCCTCAGTCCTATCTCCGTCCGCGATGTAAGCGCCTTTCTCTCCGAGGGTAATTACAACCTGTTTGAGACCGAACCGTTCTTGCAGCCGACTAGCGAGCCAACTGGGATCGCGCAGGTTGGGCGGTTCGTTCAGGAGTGTGCTGGCTTCGTTTTCATTTGGAACGAGCAGATCCACGTCGGCAAATCCGCCAGGGGGAAAGGGCTCTGCCGGTGCGGGTGTCAGAATCGTATAGGCGCCATGCTGCTTAGCAAGCCACGCTGCATACAGTGCGGTAGAGAGAGGAATTTCGAGGGTAATGACCACCAGTCTTGCCCTCGCAAATGCACTTGCGGCTCTGTCAATATCCTCGCGAGAAAACTCCGCGTTCGCGCCCATCGCTGTGGTTATCGCCGGGATTCCATCAGAATTGATCATGATGAAGCCGCAGCCTGTGGCCGTGTGTTTGCTGCGGCTAAGATAGGAAAGATCAACCCCGGCGTCTGCCATCCAGGACGCCCCCATATCGCCCAGCCGGTCCTGGCCAATGCGTCCCACAAAATGCGTTGGCAATCCTAGACGCGCGCAAGCTATCGCTTGATGGGAACCCTTGCCACCGTCTAAAGCTTCCTTGAAATCCCAGCCCAGCACTGTCTCATCCGGACCTGGAAATCGAGCGACGTTCATGAACAATCCTTGAACATGACTGCCCACAACCACTGCACCATTTCTATTCATAGCTTGCCTCGTATTACTAAATGCCCAACGGTGGGCATGCCGCGGTTGCCGCATCCACAGTTACGACACAATCACCATGCTCCTGAACATACGTCACCGGGATTTCCGGACTGACATTTCCGAATAGGAGAATGCGGATAACAGTCTGCTTCCATGAGCCGGTTTCACTGTAGAGCCTTATACGCCTCGCCGCGAGAAGTTCCCGCATCCCAAGAGTGACGACCATTGGCGGGACAATGTCCGAACATCCGCCGGCGCCCCGTTGACTTAAGGCAATCAGCGTATCGTCATTCAAAGAAAGAATGCGAGTAGTGCAGTTCCTGTACTCATCCGTGCTTATCCGGTACCACGGAGAGCGAGGAGGCTCATTGAAGGCGATATGACCGCGGTATCCAATGCCGCCGTAAACGGTGTCGACTCCCCCGACTCCCCTTATTTCTTCTGCGATCGAGTCAAGCCGCGACACATCCGGAAAGTGACGCTGGTCCATAGGAACATTGATCGCCTGATCAATCCGATCGTAGAAATTACGCGTCATCCAACCCTTGTAGCTGTACGGGTGATCCAACGCGAGATGACGACCTTGCCAATCAAGGTGATCGTCCATATGAAATATGTGTGCGTTTCTCAGGCTGATCCGCTCTCGGTTCACCCTTTCAGTGAAGATGGGGTACTGACCCCGTGGGCCGCAAGGAAGGATCCAGCGCGTCGGCGTGTTTGCCAGGTTATTCGTCTTCAGCTCATCGAGCATCTCATTTGCGATGTCGTTATAGACATCCGAGGGCGCTGGCAAGATTCTAAGCCGCACTTTTGCATAGGGATGATGCGAGAGTTCCTCAGCCGGAACCTTGCACCACGAGAACAAGTCTTGAGAACTCTCGTAAGCGAACATTCACTTTCCTCAATTCAAATTTGCCCGCAACATTACCGCGGGGAATTCAAGAAACACTTTCACGCGCCTGTCCTGCGCGGTGCTGACCAGCCGGGCAGCTCCTGATGGATAACAACGTCAGGGATAAGCTCGGCGAGAATATTGCTTTTCGGATAGGCTTGGCCGCGATGTTGCCGGTAAGCTTCTGCGTATTCCACGGTTCGCGAGGAAATCAATGTAGCCTGTTTTCCAAGGGTATGGTCCCAGCGCCGCATACTCTCCACATAGTCGTCCAGTCCATGGTGCCGCCGCAGCCAATCCCGCTGGCTTCGGTGGCACGCCAACATATCCTTCTTCAAAGATGAAGCGCTGGTAATATCGACAAACATCTGAGGCGTGACAGGAGCGCCGAAGATATCGGTTCCCTCGAAGGGCTGAGCGTAATACAAGTGCGGGATCGTCGATGCCCTGACTACAGAAGTCCACTCCGAACTGTCATAGTTTGGCGCAGACGCATAAAAGCAGGCGTTGCGCACCAGTACACTGGTTGCCTCATGATCCGCAAGATAGTCCTGCGGTGGATGTGTAATAACGATAGATGGATCCAATTCGCGGAGCAGCCCTGTTACCCGCCGGTTAGAGCGATCATCGTTGAAAATGGCAAAGTCCCGGAAGTCAAGTGTATGGTAACTGGCGCCAATGACGCCGGCAGCCCTCGTTGCTTCCTCCCTGCGAATGCGCCGAATCTCTTCGGGTCCGTATTCTGTGGAACCGGCATCTCCGAGGCTCATGGTGGCTACGTGGAGTTCGCACCCGATTTCCCTAAGTAACACCAACAGTCCGGCACACATGAACTCCACATCATCCGGATGAGCGGCAATGGCCAGAACTTTCTTCGTCGTTACCACTGATCTCTCCCAACAGCACACATATGTCCGCGCACACTCGGTGCGGCGTGCAGCATGGCGGCCGGCTCCTGCAAGCGTCGCTCCCCTCCCGGGGATCGGCTTATCTCAGCCGACGGTCATTTGTTCCACTTTTGAACCGGGCCAACATGCCAGCGATCGAGGACTGCGCTCCGCACACATTCCTTGGACCGGTCAACTGCAAAACGCGTGTCTAGTACACACGTTTACTAGCGGATTATTATCGATCCGCGGTTCTCTTGTCAAACCAACCTCCGATGGGCGGCAAGGAAAACCACGGTCTGCAATTATGTTTAAACCGCGTTCGCACTCGCTTGATCTGCAATACAATTCCGGTGCAAGTGCCGGGGACGCCGCACTTCATATTCTTACCAGGTGTAATTCGTGTATCGATCACTTGTCAGGCCGCTCTCCCGTGCCTGGCTTGGGGAATACGGAGTGGTCAAAGACAAAATTGCTTGACAGTGGGCCAATAGATGATGTAAACACGTTTACTAATCTTGTTTACTCAGTTGTAATCAAATGTTTTGGAGGCTGTCCGTGAGAATCGCCATGAAAAACTGTAGAGTCAGCGCCACAACGATGCGCCATTTTCTCTTTACATGCATTGTCCTCTCTTGCACGGCATCTTCCGCACTCGCCCAAGCTGGCAGGGGCAGCATCAGTGGCTTGGTCTCCGACCTGACTGGTGCCATCGTTCCCGGCGCCACAATCACCGCGCTCAGCCACGCAACCGGAGTCGAGCAGCACTCTGTTACGAGCGCTGGCGGCTTGTACAGTTTCGTGTCGCTCAACCCAGGCGCTTATAAAGTAACCGTCAGCCTGAAGGGCTTTCAAACCGCCGTTCAGGATAATGTTCAGGTGACCGTGGATCAGGTTAGCACTGTCAACATTGTGCTGGGCGTAGGCAAGGTAAGCGAAGTGGTTACGGTGACGGAATCCACGTCCTTGATAGAGTCCAGCAATTCCACCGTCGGCCAACTCATCTCTTCGGAAACCATCGACCGCGTTCCGTTGTTCTCACGCAATGTGTTTGATTTGGTCCAACTGAGCGCCGGCGTAACTCCGGCAAATGGGTCGCCCAACTCATCCAGTTCGGGGGCCATTACCAACATTTCCTCCGGGCGCCCGGGAATCGATGTCTCGTCTTACAGTATCAATGGCGCCATCATGGGCTCTGTCTATTACATGCTCGACGGCGCTCCGCTGGGAGTCGCAGAGCATTCCGCGGCCGCCGTTATCCCGGCAATGGAGATTCCCGAGGATGGCGTGGACGAGTACCGCGTCGAAACCCAGAACACGCCAGCCTCCTATCAAAGTGGCGGCGCGGGCGTCATCAGCCTGGTGAGCAAGTCCGGAGGCGACCAGTTCCATGGCGATGCCTTCGGCGTTTTCCGGCCAGACATCCTTGCCGCGAACGATTATTTCAATAAGCAAAGCCAATTGGCCAGCGGCGCGGCCAACACTCCACCATCCTTTCACCGCTACCAGGAGGGCGGAGCAATCAGCGGACCGATCCTCCGCAAGAAGCTCTTTTTCTTTGGCGACTATGAGGCTACCCAGCAGCAGCAGTTCGACGGTTCAAACTGGTTTTCTGTTCCCACCAGCGCGGAGCGGACGGGCGACTTTTCAAACATGAGCTTCACCATCTATGACCCGACGGCTGCCGACAACCCCGATGGGACGCGGCAAGCATTTGCGGGCAACAAGATTGCCAGTCCCAATCCCATCGCCTTGAAGTTTCTGTCCATGTTCCCCAAGTGCAACGTGCCCAGCCCCAGCACGTGCGACTCCGCCTCGACCGATGTCATCAACAACCTGTTTGTTCCCGGCCTGGATCCAAGCACCGCGCAAAAGTTTGACGTTCGCCTGGACTATTACCTTAGCGAAAACCAGCACATTTTCGGCCGCTTCTCCTTCGACCGACTGGCTTTTACGGGTGTCAACGCCTTCAAAAACCCATGGGATCTGAACTATGCCCAGAACATTACCAACGGGCGTAATTTCATTATTGGGGGCGACTACACGATCAACCCTACCACCGTGTTGCAGTTGCGCTACTCCTTCACGCGTCACTATGAGAACCAGGGCGGCGACCCAGGCCAGAGTGCAGTCGATGACCTCGGCTCGCTGGGGTTTACGTCGCCAACATCCTCGGACGAGGTGTACAAGACTCTTCCCTATGTCACTTTCAATGACGTGGGAGGCGGCATCGGCGGGACAGCAAACTGGAATACCTTCATCTATGCCAGCGAGAACAGCGACGCGAGCGCAACCCTCACGAAAGTTTTGGGCAAGAACGAGATCAGCGCCGGCGTGGAGTACATGAAACGGTTCTTGAATGTAGGCCAGCCACCCGCGCCTTCTGGTGCATACGCCTTCGATATTTCCGCAACGGACCAATCTACGGCTTCGGCCGTTGGAGGCAGCGACTTCGCTTCGTTCCTGATGGGGATGGGGACGGCGCCGGGCAGTGAGTCCTTCAACTTCACGAAGGACCTCTTCGTCGCGGAAGCCAACCCGTATTACGCGGCGTTCCTTCAGGACACCTATCACCCCAGCCACGCTCTGACCATCACCGCGGGGCTTCGCTGGGATATATTCGGCGGAAGTACTGAGCGCCATAATCGCCTGGAATACTTCAATCCGACGGTCACGGATACCGTCGACGGCGTGTCATTTAACGGCGCCGAGGTCTACGTTCATAGCGGCCATCGCTCCCCCTTTACCACCAATCTGACGGATTTTGGTCCGCGCCTGGGCATCTCGTGGCAGCTGAGGAACCACATGGTCGTTCGCGGTGGCGGCGGCTTCTACTTTGGCCCGAGCGCAGAGATGGTCGGCAATTCAAGTCTGAATAGTGATGGATTCACTTCGGTGACCAACTGGAACGCCACCTGTTATAACTCCGACGGCAATACGGTGTACTACGGCACCAGCGGATGTGAAAATGCGGGGGTGGGAAGCCCCGCGCCGAGCGCGACCGGTATCTACTCGTTTACCAACCCGTTCCCGGCAGGTGTTGTTCCGCTGATCAGCTCGCCGGCGGGTCTGGGAAATAATCTTGGCATCACGCTGAACACGATGCTGCACACACAGCGTACGCAGGAAACATATAACTTCAACTTCGGCGTCGAGTACGAATTTCCACATGCCATTGTTCTAAGCGCAGGTTACGTGGGCAGCAGGGGGCTGTTCCTTGCGCTGAACAGTTTCGATCTGAACCAGCTTCCACTGAGCACCATCGATGTAAATCAAGCGGCATTACTCAACACTACGGTTCCGAATCAATGGGAAGCAATCCAGCCTGCCACCAATGCTAACTACGGGTCGGCAACGGTCCCGCTTTGGGTGAGCTTGCAGCAGTACCCGCAATTCGGCAACGGCAACTATGGCTCGGGTAACGGTGTTCTGGTGAATGGCTATCCCGGTGGCGATTCCGAGTACAGTTCCCTGCAGGCGAAGGTGCAGAAGCGCATGACCCAACACTTTACTACGCTGGCATCGTTTACCTGGGGCAAAATCATGACGGACGACGCGCATCCTCCATTGGGGTTTGTTGGCTATCACGCCGGGTTGCCTCAAGACTCGAAGAACATGAATCTTGAGCACGCAGTGAGCCCGCAGGATGTCAAGTATCAATTCACGTGGCAAACATCCTACGACCTGCCAATGGGCAAAGGCCGTGCTTTGAACCTGAGCGGGCCAGCGAATGCCATCCTGGGCGGCTGGACCGCCAACGCCATTGTTTATCTGAGCAGCGGTGTTCCGATTAACTCACCGATGGTAGGGGCATCGCTTTCCTACTTCGATCAGCGGACCGATCTAACCTGCGATCCAGGCAAGGGCGCGCCGCATACGTCGGCACAGTGGTTCAGCCCGGATTGCTTTACTGCGCCTGCCAGTCCCTTTGTGCCTGGGACGGCGCCGGCGTATCTTGACCATGTCCGGACCATGGGAGCCCAGGATCTGGATATCTCTCTCTTCAAGAACTTCGAACTGCGAAAAGAAAAGGTTCTCCGCTTTGAGGCATCCTCGTTCAACGTCGCCAACAAGACGCAGTTTTCGGCGCCGGCTGTGACCTCGGAAGCGACCGGTTATCCAAATTTTGGCCAGATCACGAGTGCTATGAACACTCCGCGCCAGTTCCAATTCGGATTGAGATTTTCCTTCTGATTCAGGCTGTTCCGCTATCCGCCGGCCACCAACTGCGGGCCACTGAAAGGTGGCCTCGCAGCGGCAGTCTGACCGCGCCTATCAGCGAAGCCCTGCGCAAGCCTTGATTTCGCCGCGTTTGTGGAACTTATTCTCGATGGTGATGCCCAGGCGCGATGGTTTTAAGCCCCGGTCATCAGCACCTACCCGACCGGGGCGGGTCTCCGCTTTGCAAGCGGTGCTGTGGATGCGCGCACAACGAGCTTTGGCTCAATCTTGCGATGAACCGGGGATGTCACTTTCCCCTCAAAAAACGAGTCTGCTAACTCCAGAAATATATCGACAGCTGAGGTTCCCAGTGCTTCCATTGGCTGCCTAATCGTTGTAAGCGGCGGGTTATAGAAGGTTGCTATCGTTACGTCGTCAAAACCGATCACCGAGCAATCCACAGGCACGCTCTTACCTCCCTCGGTAAGAGCTCGGATCGCACCGAAGGCTGTAATGTCATCAAATGCCAACACTGCCGTGAATGCTCGCTTCCGGCGGAGAAGTTCCCGCGCGGCGATGAACCCGGCCTCGCTGCTCGTACCGGGCTGTTTCATCGGCATTACGAGCTTTCGGTCTATGGTTAGGCCCGCCTGCGACGTGAATTTAAGAATCCCCTCCCACCTTTGAGCACTGTCCAATATATCTTCAGGACCCTTGATGAAGGCAATAGCGCGGTGACCTAAACCGTACAAGTGCTTCATGGCAAGATACGCACCTTCTCCGTTTTCGACAGAGACGGAGCTGATATCTGTTCCGTCCATGTCCCTGCCAATTAGCACAATGGGGATTTTATGGTTCTTAACCGTAGTCAGCAATTCTGTTTGCAGCAGGACCGAATTGGCGACACCAATGATTCCTTCAATTCGGCGATCGACCATTTTCTGAAGGTTCTCTTTAAACTTGACGCGGCTGTTATCGATATCGAGCAGTACCGGCAAGTAGTTCGAGGAATGCAATGACCTGCCAATTCCTTTCAACACCGTCGTGCAATAGGGGTCAGTTATGTCGGACAGAAGTATAGCTACACTTCCGCTGCGCCGGCTGAAGAGCGAGCGTGCAAACGGATTTGGAGTGTAACCAAGCTTCTTTGCTGCTACTCGAACACGATTCTTTGTTTTCTCCGGTATGTTTTGCGCTGAAGGAGACGAGTTGAGCACGAGGGAAATGGTAGTGGGCGATACCCCAATCTCTTTAGCCAATTGGCGAATACTAATCATCGACGTAATGGCCTACCATTCTTCAGCAAATATATTTGAACATCTCGGCAATAGCAACACGAATTGAATGAAATTGCCAAACGGCGCACTCATGGGCCTAGCCGCGATTTCTCAGTGCGCCGTCAAAGGCACAGGTCCACAGCGAGTGCGTGCGCTTCCCGTCCGGGAACTGGTTCGCTCCACCCGGTAGCATTTGAAGCAGTGGCCTGAGGGATCGCATCTATTTGGCGCCCAGGTCTCAAAGTCATCTCCCTTGTCTTTCTCCCTCGCAGATTGAATCGTATGCAAACGCATTTGGCCGAGACTCGTCTCGATGGACTTTCGAATAACAAGCAGCATCGGGATCCAATGAGCACTGTCCATAACCTGAGCTTGTTAGGCTCTTCGTTTCGTAGTGAGGGGGGATGTCGCAACCCTGTCGGGAGCAGAATCCGCTTGACAATGGGCTCGCCAATGAAGTAAACACGTTTACTGAAGCCGTTTACATCCCCGGCGGTCACCGTGAGGTGAAGAGCCGGGATGCAATATCCGGTGTTGGATAGTCAACAGATGTGTCGAATGCGGCGAAAATGGGGAGAGAAGGAAAGCTATGAACATTGTTGGGGTTTCGAGGCGATCGCTATTGAAGTATCTCGGTTCGGCAGCAGCGGCTGTCTGTTCGACTGCAAAAATGCATGCGGCGTGGCTACCCTTCCCGGAAGGAGAGCGCGCTAACGCCGAATTTGCAAAACAAAGCCGCGGGCATGCGGCTCCGACTCAATTCCAGTTGCACAGCGGGTGGGACCTGCAGTCCTCAAGCAAGGTAACGCAAGGTGGGGATGTTCTTTCAATGGCCAAGTTTCGGCCGCGCGGGTGGTTTGCCACCAAAGTGCCCTCGACGGTTTTCGCCGCAGAGGTAAAGAACGAGGAATTCAAAGCACCCTTCGTCGGAATGAACCTGCGGCAGATTCCAGGCATGAGTTATCCGATAGGCGAGAATTTCGCGAATCTGCCTATGCCCAAGGATAGTCCCTACGCCTGTTCCTGGTGGTACCGAACAGAGTTTCGCGTGCCTCGCAATTACGAGGGGCGTACCGTGTGGCTCCATTTTGAGGGAATCAATTGCCACGCCAACATCTGGCTGAATGGTCACAGACTGGTCGACGCCAAAGATGTGAATGGAGCGTATCGGATTTACGAATTTGAGGCCACATCTCTTCTGCTCCAGGAGCAACTGAACGCGCTGGCTGTTGAAACCTTTGCCCAGACTGAAAAGGACCTCGGCCTTAACTTCGTAGATTGGAATCCGACTCCCCCCGATAAGAACATGGGGTTGTGGAAGGGCGTGTACCTCACCGCCAGCGGGCCAGTTACCGTACGTTCTCCGCATGTGGTTACGCACTTTCCTGATGACTCCTTGAGGTCGGCAGATCTTCTCGTGATGGCTGAACTCCACAATACTTCCGATCGTCCCGTTGAGGGAGTCCTTGAGGGAAGCTTCGGAGATCGGGAATTCAGGCAGAACGTAGCTCTTTCGCCCGGGGAGAAGCGCTCCGTTCGCTTTGAGCCTGACCGGTTTGCCCAGTTGCGCGTAAGTAACCCGGATGTGTGGTGGCCTGCGCCTCTGGGTCCGCAGAATCTCCACTCTCTCACGATGCGATTTCTGATTGCGGGCACGCTTTCAGACGAGCAACATATTCGCTTCGGCATCCGTGAAATCACGGCTGAAATGAACGGCCCGGCTCCTCAAATCGGAGAGATTTCTCACATCGGATCGGGAAAACTGGTTGATACGGATACGCGGCCTCTCTTATTCCGTGTCAATCATAGGAAGATCCTCATCCGAGGCGCAGGCTGGACCCCCGACATGTTATTCGAGGTTCCTCGAGAGAACCTCAATACACAGTTGGAGTACGTCCGCCATATGAATTTGAATGCCATCCGTTTGGAAGGCAAACTCGTCGGCGATGACATTTTCGATCTCGCGGACGAGAAAGGCATTTTGATCATGGCCGGGTGGTGCTGTTGCAGTCACTGGGAAAAATGGGACACGTGGGCGCCTGGCGATCTCGAGATTGCAACTCGCTCGCTGCGCGATCAGATATTGAGATTGCGGACCCACCCGAGCCTGATGCTTTGGTTGAATGGGAGCGATTTTCCGCCTCCAGCAAACGTCGAACAAGCTTATATCGAGGTGTTGAAGGAAACTGCATGGCCAAACCCTTATACTTCGTCGGCGTCCGCGATGCCTACCACCGTCAGCGGTGCTTCAGGAGTCAAAATGACCGGGCCCTATGACTATGTGCCGCCGTCCTATTGGCTTACCGATAAAACCTACGGAGGTGCGTTTGGCTTCAATACGGAGACCAGCCCCGGTCCTGCTATCCCGCTCAAGAGTTCGCTGCAAAAAATGATTCCGGCCGATCATTTGTGGCCGATTGACGATGTCTGGAATTATCACGCCGGGGCTGGGCCTGAATTCCACGACCTCAAGCATTACACCAGCGCTATGACCGAAATCTACGGAGCGCCGACCGGCCTGGATGACTACATAACCAAATCACAGGCCATGGCCTATGACGGGGAACGCGCCATGTTCGAAGCCTTCGCGCGTAACAAATACTCGTCTACCGGCGTAATCCAATGGATGCTGAATAATGCTTGGCCATCGGTCGTCTGGCACCTCTACGACTATTTCTTGCAGCCGGCGGGTGGGTATTTCGGCGCCCGAAAGGCCTGCGAATCCCTGCACGTTCAATATTCGTACGATGATCGCAGCGTGGTAGTGGTTAACAATCTCTATCAGGATTTCACCGGCCTCACCGTCACCGCAGCACTTTACGATTTTGATTTGAAGCCGTTATTCACCCGGCAAGACAAGTTAGACTCCTCGGCCGACAGCGTGCAAAAAATAATGACGATCCCTCCCCCTCCAGCTCCCGCATTTTCTTTCGTGAAACTCTCACTCGAGGACGCTGGCAGCAAAGTGGTCAGCTCCAATTTCTACTGGCTGCCCAGCAAGCTTTCGACATTCGACTGGGAGCATACGCACGACTATTACACTCCGCTCTCCAACTCGGAAGATCTTAAGGCACTCAACCAACTTCCGCCGGTTCGTCTGGAAGTATCGGCCGCCCTGGAACACAACGCACAGGGCAAGTCTGCTCGGGTGCGGATCCACAATCCAAGCCAGCATCTAGCCTTCCAGATCCGTTTGGGCATCCATCAGGGAACAAGCGAAGACGAGATACTTCCTGTCTTTTGGGAAGATAACTATCTCGCATTGCTCCCTGGAGAATCGAATGTGGTCACGGCACATTACAGCGCACCCAATGCACTCACGGGTAGCCCACAGCTCAAAGTGCAAGGGTGGAACATTGAACCCATCACGATCGCTCTGTCCGCAAGTGGAAATGAGGCTACGTAGAGGGCATGGGGGCAAGCGCTTTCAATTTTGTGGCCGCCTGAGGCAGCCCAAGGTCTAATTAGAAAGGATGTTCATGACCGGTACACACCGATGGATGACCGCCGTGGCTGCCCTCATCCTGCTATGTCACTCGCCTACAAACGCGCATGCCCAAATTTCAGCGAGCCAGGTGATTCAAAGGCTCGGGTATCCTGCCGACGCAAAGCTGCTGATCATTCATGCGGACGACTTCGGCGTTGCTCATTCGGTGGATGAGGCCACTGAGGAGGCGCTCGAAAAAGGCTGGGTGACTTCTGCCAGCATCATGGTGCCCTGTCCCTGGTTTCCTGAAGCGGCTAAGTTCGCGCGCGCGCATCCGGATCTGGATCTTGGACTGCATCTTACCCTCACCAGCGAATGGGTACCGTATCGTTGGGGGCCCATCAGCACGAAGCCTGTACCAAGCCTTCGCGACAAAGACGGTTATCTGCCGCCTTCTGAGGACAAGGCCGCCGCTCAGGATAACCCTGCCGATGTTGCTGTGGAGATCAAAGCTCAAATTACGCGAGCACAAGCGGCCGGGGTGCGCTTCACGCACTTCGACACCCATATGGATACCTTGTTTCAAACTCCGCAGTTGTTCCATTTGTACCAGCAGGCCGCTCAAGACTATCATGTGGCGACTTTCATAGCCGTCCAGAACTTCGGCAATGGCGGGACGGGTTTTTCTATCATGCCTGATAGCGTGGTAGCTACGAGAGAGTTTCAGATGCATCCGGGTGTGCCGCTGGACAAACGGCTTGCAACGTACAAGCAATGGCTTACAGGTCTGGCTCCCGGCTTGTACGTGCTCACGGTGCACCTTGGCTATGATGACCAGGAATTGCGCACCATCACCTCCGGCAAGCATGACTGGTGGGATGCGCCTTGGCGGGAGTCTGATATGAAAGTTGTGAGCAGCCCAGATTTTCAACAGTTTCTCAAGAATCAAGGCTTCACCCTTGTTACCTGGAAACAAGTAGCGAAAGCGCAGCACTCCTCGAATACGGCCAATCCGTAACCCTAACAGCTATCATGCACTGAATCTGATTTCCGCGTCGGTTTGGATTCAGTTTGATCTCACCAGGCTGCGCAAGAAGCCTTGTTGGCCGTAGATAGTTTGCGGGTTTTCCAGCTTGGTTGACATGGTTAGTAAACATGTTGATATTGGAGGTTGCTTTTTGGTTGTGGGTGTGTCGTTGAAGCCAGGTGGCGGAAGATCCGAATTGCGATCGTGGTCCGAACAAGAGGACGGCTCAGCGAGAAATCTGAATTGGACTTTGTATCAGGAACTCCAGTCGTAGTTGCTCACCATGGCCTGAAATACTCTTGAAGACCGAGCGCGAAACACGGTCAAACAGTGACGCCTCAATACGGAGCTCCTGTATCGTGCCTGTTCAGCGGCACACACCAGGCTTCTAACCTTCACCAGCACGCCACTTCCGTTAATATCGTCTCGTTGCTGCAGTCGAATAATTCGAGGAATATGCCAAGTACGCCTGTCCAATCTGGAGACCCTCCCAAACTTCGCCGCGCGCTGGGACTTTGGGACCTCATTCTCTATGGACTCATCGTAATTCAGCCGACGGCACCGATGCCGGTATATGGCGTCATGACTGTGCGCGCGCACGGCCATGCCGTGACAGCCATACTTATCGCGATGGTTGCGATGCTGTTTACAGCGATCAGCTACGGAAGAATGGCCAAAATCTATCCGAGCGCCGGATCTGCGTTTACCTATGTTGGACAGGAGTTCCATCCTGTCTTGGGCTATATAACCGGATGGAGCATGGCGATGGATTATATCCTTAACCCGCTCATCTGCACCATCCTTTGCAGCAAGTTTGCTCTTAACTTCGCCCCCACTATTCCTTATGCCGCGTGGGTCTTCTTCTTCGTTCTGTTCTTCACTTTCCTCAATTTGCATGGCATCAAGACATCGGCGCGGATCAACACCACTCTGGCGGCGGCGATGGGCGTTGTGATTCTGATATTCCTTGTAGCCGCTGCGCGCTACGTTGGGCTTATTCCGCACTACGGTGCGGGTTTCTTTACTCGACCCTTTTATGACCCGCTTACATTTTCCACGCCTGCAGTATTGGGCGGAACTTCGCTGGCGGTGCTGACTTACATCGGCTTCGATGGCATATCCACTCTCTCCGAAGAAGCGCACAACCCCCGACGTAACATCCCCATAGCTACTGTATTGGTTTGTTTGATAATCGGCATCCTCGCATCTGTAGAAGTGTATGCGGCCCAGCTCGTGTGGCCAGCCTCCAAACCTTTTCCCGACATCGATACGGCTTTCGTTTACGTAGCGGGCCGCGCTGCCGGCCCATGGTTGTTCTCAGTGATCAACATTACGCTGCTGGTGGCAACGATCGGATCTGGGTCGGGCGCCCAGCTTGGAGCCGCGCGCCTTCTTTACGGGATGGGCAGAAGCAATGCAATTCCTCGCAGATTTTTCGGCGTCATCGAGCCCGTCAGTCAAATCCCCCGCAACAACGTACTCTTCGTTGCCCTTATTGCCCTGATAGGCGCGATGACGCTCAGTTTTGAACGCGGCGTGGAACTGCTTAACTTCGGCGCATTGCTCGCGTTTATGGGAGTCAATGCGGCTGCGTTCTTCCATTATTTTGTGCGGGAGGGCAAAAGAACCCTCTATAACTTCTTAATGCCGACATGCGGATTCCTGATCTGCTTATTGCTGTGGTGGAATCTAAGTTGGCGCGCGAAGCTCTTAGGTATTGTTTGGATGGCAGTAGGCATTGCGTACGGTGCCTATAACACGCGGGGATTCAAAGGGAAGCTCATCACGTTTGAGGCGTGATGCCACCAAGGCTACACAGTATGGTTGTGATCGAGATGTTGGAGGGGCGGCTATGAAAGGTTCGCCGAACGCGAACATCCTCACAATCTAAAGCGAATATCAAGGATTCACATGAGTACGGAAGGCCGATCATATTTGTTGAACCAGGAGATGCCAGCACATGCGCGAACTTGAAGCGGTCAACACATTAGTGGCGGACGAAGTGGAGTATCAAGGATGGAAGAAAGCGTTCAGACTTTGCAACGATACGGTGCGACTGATCATTTCGACGGAAGTCGGACCACGAATCCTGTTTTTCGGTTTCCATGGAAAGGACAATGAGTTTTACGAGAACGCTGAGCATGCCGGGAAATGTGGAGGCACAGAGTTTCGTGTCTATGGAGGTCATAGACTGTGGGTTTCTCCGGAAGTGGATTGCACTTATTTCCCCGATAATCTTCCAGTTTCCATTCGCCGGCACATGGATAGCTTCATCTTTACGGCGCCCCCAGAATCTACACCTCCAGGAATAAATTTGCAGAAAGAGATCGAAGTTACGCTTGCCGCGGCGGGGACACATGTTTCTGTTACTCATCGCATCCGCAATGTTGGGAGAGATGTTACGGAAATCGCCCCCTGGGCGCTATCTGTCATGGCCGGGGGAGGAAAAGCTATTTTGCCTCTTCCGCCGCGAGCGCCAGTTGCCAAAGATAGATTGCTGCCCGAAGGCGTCATGGCATTGTGGTCCTATACTGACTTGGCAGATTCGCGTTGGGCAATTGGCACGAAATATATCCAACTCCAGCAGAACAGCAAACCTGCTGGTCGATTCAATGAGCAAATGGGTGGAATTTACAACCCGTCTGGATGGGGCGCTTATTTCCGTGGCGGTCACTTGTTCGTAAAAAAGACAGAGGTAAATAGAGGTTCGAAGTATCCTGATTTTGGATGCAACTTCGAAGTGTATACAGACCTATGTTCGCTTGAGCTGGAAACGCTTGGACCCCTTCAAAATCTGGAACCAGAGCAAACCATAGAGCACACTGAGGAGTGGTGGCTTTTCAAAGATGTACCTGCCGGTGAAGGAGACCCCTGGGTTGACAACGTGATCCTCAAGATTATTGAAGGCATCGAACCTATCCCACCTCGCAGTTAAATCGGGCAATTATCCATAGAGTGACCGCCCGGCAGAACGCGTCCGCCTGCCAACCGGGCCATCGCCGCAGCGTAAGCGTTCTGAGTTCCCCTCTGGTGATAGAGCGCTGAAGGGCCGAAGATCGGCTCATGGCTGATGCAGTGGAAGTGAGTTCCAGTCGTAGGGTACGCCGATGGCGATCGGTTTCAGGGAAGCTACAGATTGTGCAGTTGACGTTGAAGCCGGGTGCCAGCGTGGCGGAAGTAGCGCGAGCACACGGAGCGAATGCGAACCAGGTGTTCAAGTGGCGACGAGCGTTCGAACGTGGCGAACTGAGTGAGTCCTGCGCGGCCCTGATTCCAGTCACGGTTTCAAGTGCGATCGGCCAGGCCGGCGACTCCCAGTTGCCGATAACGCCGCACCCATTTGGCGGCTGTCTTGGCACTGACACGGAACTTCGCGGCTGCCGACTGCACAGTCACACTATCGTTGATCACCATCCGTGCCAGTCGCTCTCGACTGACCGCCGTCCATGGGGCATTCTTGTGATAGTCCATTCGGTCTCCCTCTAGAGTTACTGATTGCTCGTCACAACCAGCTTCTCCGGTTCAGATCGAATGGACAGCCTCTTGAAAGATCACAGGCACCCCAACTCGGGTTTTCGGTGACCATGCGAAAAAGGAGCTCGCGCAATTCGATGCTGACGTATTTTCTCCCCACGCGAGTCTGGTGCCGCGAGAGCCACGTCCAATACAGCTTGAACCCTGTTCGGTGCCAGCGAACAACAGTCTCTGGTTGGATGAGGATCAATGCCTGCCTCCATCCTGGCCAGAGCCGCCGCAACATCACCCAGAACTATCGATCAGCAGTTGCAAATCGCGGCTGCGGATGCCGGCGCCTCAAGACGGTGAGCTGTTGCCGAAGAGCCAGATTTTCCAACACTAGGTCGCGCCGTGAGCAAAAGAACCGGGTAGGCAAGATCGACAGAAGCCTTAGCAGGTGCAGCATGAGGCTAGTTCTACTCGCGGTGAGACCAAATCGGATATGCCTCCAACTTAATCAGCAACTCCCGAATCAAATCCATATCCCGTTCCATGGTCTTTCAGCCTCCGTCGGTGTCCCATTTACATCTGATATACCAATGCTTGCACATCAAGAGAGAAAATGGCCCAACGTCCGCGTGTGCAAGCCGCCAATCTTCATGGTGACACCTTCGGCTATCCCGGCGCGGCGCGGCAGCGCTCCATCCGGAGGAAAGAAGAACTCGCCTTCGGGCTGGCTGTTTGACGTTGCACTCTGGGTTGAAGGTATCAAGCAGAGTGTCTCGCGGCGATCCCGCGGCTTCGGCAGGCGAGGTGATCACTGGTCCCTCTCGTGGGTACTTAAGCTAGGACGGACAAAGCCCGTGGCCGCGGAGACGTACGACCGGAGAGCTTCTGCCTAGCGCTACACGACAACTAGGCGCGCTGAGTCTATTTGAACCACACCAGCATGCAACTCAGGCGATCGACGTAACTGATCTTTGCACTCCGGTCCCCGGAGTATCCCATCCTCGTCACCAACTGAGGCGTCATCCGGGCCGGAGGTACCCAGGACCAGAAGGCTTGGCCCTCAGTTGAAAGTGCCACTCTCGGCGCCGATCACGTCCAGCAAGCGCTCTTCATATCGGCTTTTTTATTGCAGTCGGCCGGTAGTCTTGCACCCACCCACTCGATGAGGTTTCGTGAGCGGGCGCGTCTGCGTTCAATCCAATGGGCAGAATTCTCGTCCAACCAGTGCGCTTGAGCCCGTATTCCACCACGCCGAAGCGAATTTATCGACCGCCCTGAACAGAAAGTCGTCCGCGGGTACCCTTGAACAATCCTTTTTCCGAACGAGCACTATTGAGCAGAGCGGAAGCGATCTGGTCGATAGTCTAGTTCCAGCGGGTAGGCAGATGATGTCTGACGGCACTTTTTGTAGGCAATAGTCTATGGACACTGGGTGTGCGGAGTCGTTAGCCCGCGTGTCTATCTTGCCATTTGCCCACTTTGGAATCCATTCTGTTGATTATCGTTCGTTTCAGCGCCGCACTCCACGCCGATCATCGCCACTGCATGGAAACTCGATATGGATAGAACCGAACGCCGGCTGTTGCTGCGCGGCAAGCTGCCGTATCTCGGCCTCACCCGGAGCAGCAGCCGTGACCGAAAGCAAAGCTGTGAATGCTACTGCGGAATCCACCAGGTCACTGCGCTCGAAATCACGCCGCCACTTGAGCGCATGGTTCGCGTTCCGCCCGTGAGCACGTGTCACCAATGCCCCCCTCGCGCCTGCGTCGAACGTCAGCTTTACAATTCTAGAAATTGATTGATTCTAAATAACTTAAGTAAATCCGAAAGTATCGAAGAGAATCGAAGCGAGTCCTAAAAAGCATTTACGGTGAGTCTCAACATTACAATTCCCCTTTATCCATGCTGTTTTCAGACGTTGTAATGATAGCTGTAATCAAAGCCCGAACGCCCGGAATGCAAGACCTCCATCCGGCTACCTGCCCCACGTATCGTCAAATCTCCTACTTTTTATCAAGTCTGGAGAGCGTGGACAGCAAATTTGGACACCATGTTCAGTGGCGAGAACATACCTTCTCACGCTGAATCTCCAGTGGCGAATGCGCATTGAGAACGTGGTTGTTGGGCATGAAGAAGAGCACCCCGACCTAGCTGCCGACACGCTCAAGAACGCCGATGCCCCTGCCGTGGACATTCACTCCATGCCCCACCCCGCTCAAGCCGCAATTCGTCCAGAGTCCCCGAAATCCCGACTTCCACGAAGCGCATCTTCATGCCGAGGGCTGCGAGGACGGCCAGCAGCTTGCGGGAACCGAACTCGGTCAACTGCCCTCGCTCGAACCGCACGATGGTTTCCCGCGTGAGACCGCTATGGGAGGCGACATAGCTCTGACTGAGTCCGAAAGACTTGCGCCGTGCCGCGACGGCTGTTTCTCGCCTAAATTGCCTCGATTCTTTGCCCAACCTTTTTTTTCAGCGGTACCAATCGGAGCGTGTCAATTTCCGAGTATGGGTCGATTTCAACCGTAAGCTTCTGTAGGGCGGCTTGAGGAGCTTTTTGCCGACCGTGAAGGCTCATTACAACAAATCCAGCGGCCTCAAGCTTGTTCAGCGTACGAGTGAGATTGGGTTGAGAGCGGCGACTGATGTGGGCAAGCTCAGTGACAGACTTTGGCTCTGAATCACGAATCAAAGAAAGGAGCCTTCTGTTCTCCCTCGTAAGCAACCGCGCAACCGTTTCAAGTGAATTGAAACTATGTCTGTTCGCGTCCGGGGGAACAGGACGTTCGCCTTTGGCAACTGCCACCATTTCCTCACGCAAAGCCTTCAGCGATTGAATTTTCAAATCGTTCACCATTTGGCACCTCCTCGGTCACTCTTCGCCGATAACCTTAAAAGTCACTCCACGCTCATCGAGGACTCGCTCGACTTCGTTGAAAAAATCCTCAAGCAATGTCGCTGCGTCCGTAAATTCATAGGGTCTCCCGGCCTCGGTCTCAGTTCGGTGCCAGTGGTCGTAATGCTTCGGAGTTTTCTTAAATCGAGACCCCTTTGCCGGTACTTGATGCGCGTTGTCAAACCCAATCAGTCGAGTTCCATCCGGCGCATGAAAGGTCAGGGAATAATCCAGACCATGTGGCCGCTCATCGCTCTCTTGGACACGTTTGAATTCGAATTTGAGCCAATATCCACCATCAAGATGATGGATGCGCCCGTTGTAGCCGAGCAGGTACTCCAGACCATAATCCTCTTGCTCGCGCTCTTTCATATCATGACATGATATGTATCGGAAATCAATCTGTCAATCGTGGCCGGTCGGGATGAATTTCCCCTTCCAACCGAAATAACCGGGTAAGGCGCCGACGGTTTGTTGGGTTCTGACGCATAGATAAATGATACCAATGGTTGCTTTGTGGAGCGGCGTGGCTGTGTGGGCTGATCAGGGTGACGACTAACGCGACGGTGGAGATTTGCTCGAAGGACGGGACGGTTTGAGGGGGCCGTGGGCTGCAAGGGTTCTCCTAGTTTTGTGGGAAAGGTATTTTATGTCGCAGGGAACAATGAACAATGATGCGATTCAGAGTGGCCCGGCTGACGAGATGTCTACGACGCGGGACCTGCCGCGAAGGCAGGTCCCGAGGGCGACGTACTACTGTTTTGGTTGATTTAGAACCGAACCATGATCGCCAGAATTGTGGCGGTCTGGTTCGTGCGCAGGTCGGGCCACCACAGGGCTTTCAGTCCACCCACCCCGTTGCTAAGGCCGAGGCCGACGCAGTTCGATATAGCCTGTGCTTGCCCGGTCGTATATCTCCCTCTGTCTATCACCCCAAATGCCTTTCGCTTAAACTGTTTCAATTTTTGAGGCGATTGGTTAGTGTTGCTTAGCGCTTGGGCCCGAAGAAGGCTACGATCACTGCGCTGAATGCCGAGCCTGCTTTGACCGCAGCGAACGTGCCGCCTTTTGTGAAGATGGGCGCGTTGTCACTCTGCGGAGCCATCGCCTCTTCGTGGTCATTTCTTGACAATGTTGTTGCCAAAGATGAAGCCGAATTCAAGCACGCCCCGGAATTGGCTCGCAAGCGTTCCCGTCTTGCCAAAGACACTTCCCGGCGTGTAGTTCGTTGCGCGCACCCACACGAGATCGCTGCGAACGTACATGCCTCCCTTTTGGTAGGTCGGCGTCGCGGTGAAAGTGGTGCCTGCGCTGCCCGATCCAAAACCCAACAAGTTGACCGATCCGTCGGTTGCACTTCCCGAACTGGTAAGGTATTCCACGCGAGCTGGAAACGAGAAGCCGCTCTTGAAGGCGTAGCTGACGTTCAATGCGCCGCCAGTTGCAGATGTACCCTTAGTCACGCCTACCTTCGCGTTGGTCGGCAGCTTGCTGCACTGGAAGTACGGCGAAATGACCCATGGGCCTTTAGCGTATGTATAGATCACCGCGTGCATATAGCTGTTGTTCTGTACCGGTGTTGCCGCCGTTTGATAGGCGGTCTGTCCGAGGTTCCCCATCCCGTCGTACACCAGGCTATGAGGTCCCTTCGTAAGGGTTGCCGAACCCGAGAGCCACGAGTAGCGGTTGGAATAGTAACCGTCGTTCCAACTGAAGGCAGCGCTGAGGTATTTACCGATCGTTTGGTTCACTTGGAGGCCGCGATTGATGGCGTTTTCCTGGTTCCAAACGATGCCGCGTTCGATGTTGAAGTTCTGGTACGTAAACGTGGACTCAGCGCCCATCAGAGTGGGAAGAGATCCGATAAGGAACTGCGTGTTCTTAGCTGCCTGCCACTTCGCGTAGGCGACCGGAACAGGCCCGTAGAGATTGTTCACGGTAATTTGAGCGTTAACGAACGGCACGCTGAGCGTCGGTAGGGTATAGACACCGGCCTGGATGTAGTACTGAAATAAGCCGTATGCCTTCTGGATAAAGATCTGTCCGTTGCTCAGAGTGGCTTGCGCATCGTCATCTCCCGGCACGGGGTTGTTCTGGAACTGCGCAAAACCGGTCACGATGCCGTTGACGGACAGTTTGCCGAACGGTCCAGCATCGAAGGTCGCCGGCGGCAGCCATTGCAGCGGACCTGTGAGAACGAATGTGGAAAGCGGGGCGGGCGCCGCGTCTGCGGGGGCAGCGGGCGCAGGGGCTTGATCGGCTGGAGCTGGCGCGGGTGTTGGTGCTGGGGTAGTCGGGGCCTGTGCGCCGGACATCAAGGCAATTGCCATTGCTGCCCCGGCCATTGATTGCAGCAAGCGATACGGTTTCATATACATCGACACTGTCCCTTCCAAAAAGTGATGCTTGTTGAATGACAAAGATGAATTCAGCTAAAACGGAGACAAGAAACGCAGCCTCTCCGGCGCAATCTCCCAACCTGCGAAGCCCTTCGATGAAGCGGTTTACATTGCCAACCCATCCAGCGCCAGATTCAAATCCAGCACGTTTACAAGGGGTTCTCCCAGAACGCCTAGCTGGCGGCTTGTGATGTGCTGCTCAATGAGCTGGCGGAGGCGGTCTTCGCCGATACCGCGGGCTTTGGCAACGCGAGAAGCTTGGTAGAAGGCTGCATCGGGAGTGATGTCTGGATCGAGACCCGAGGCAGAGGTGGTGACCAAGTCGATGGGGACCGGCTTGCCGGGGTTCTGAGCGGCCAGCTTGTCGATATCACCCTGGATCCGCGTTACGAGAGTCTTGTTGGATTGGGCCAGGTTCGAGCCACCGGAGGCGGTGGCGTCATAGCCGTTGCCCGCCGCCGAGGGCCGGGGATGGAAGTACTTGTCGGAGGTGAAGCTCTGGGCGATCAGCTCGGAGCCGACGACCGTGCCATCCTTGAGCTTGATGAGGCTTCCCGCAGCTTTGTGCGGAAAGATCATAGCGGCGACGCCAGTGACGAACAGTGGATAACCCAGGCCCAACAGAACCGTGGTAACGATGGTAAAGAGAATGGAAGTCTTCCACACGGAATGCACAGTAAATCTCCTTGGGGCCGGATGCGGCCCCCATGTTTATGCCAGATGCAGGGCAACCAGGAACATATCGATGGCCTTGATGCCGATGAAAGGCACGATGATGCCGCCCACGCCGTAGATCAGCAAGTTGTTGCGCAGCAGAATATGGGCCGACTGGGGCACGTACTTGACGCCCTTGAGGGCCAGCGGGATAAGGGCCACGATGATCACGGCGTTGAAGATGACCGCCGAGAGGATGGCCGACTGGGGCGAGTGCAGGTACATGATGTTGAGCACGCCCAGCACCGGGAAGACGCCGGCAAACATGGCGGGAATGATGGCGAAGTACTTGGCCACGTCGTTAGCGATGCTAAAGGTGGTCAGCGCGCCACGCGTCATCAGGAGCTGCTTACCGATCTCGACGATCTCAATGAGCTTGGTCGGGTTGGAGTCGAGATCGACCATGTTGCCGGCTTCTTTCGCAGCTTGGGTGCCGGAGTTCATCGCCACGCCCACGTCGGCCTGGGCCAGCGCGGGCGCGTCGTTGGTGCCGTCACCGGTCATGGCTACCAGCTTGCCCTTGGCCTGCTCACGCTTGATCAGGTCCATTTTGTCCTTGGGCTTGGCTTCGGCCAGGAAGTCATCGACGCCGGCCTCGCGAGCGATCACCGCGGCGGTGAGCGGATTGTCGCCGGTGATCATGATGGTGCGGATGCCCATGGCGCGCAGACGCGCCAAGCGCTCCTTGAGGCCGCCCTTGACGATGTCCTTGAGGTAGATGACGCCCAAAGCCGCGGCATTCTCTGCGACGACCAAGGGCGTCCCGCCTGCGCCGGCGATCTCTTCAACCTGGTCACGTACCTTCTGGGGCAAGGACGATCCTTGCTCCTCGAGAAAACGGGTAATGGCATCTACGGAGCCCTTCCGGATAATTGCGCCGGGCAGATTGACGCCGCTCATGCGGGTCTGAGCAGAAAAGGGAACGAACTCGGCGTGCATGCCGCTGATGTCCCGGCCGCGAAGGTTGTACCTCTCCTTCGCCAGTACCACGATTGACCGGCCCTCGGGTGTTTCGTCCGAGAGCGAGGCCAACTGCGCGGCGTTGGCCATCCGCTCTTCGCTCACGTCGGGGGCGGTAAAGAACTCGGTGGCTTCGCGGTTGCCCAGCGTGATGGTGCCGGTCTTGTCCAGGAGCAGCGTGTTAACGTCGCCAGCAGCCTCGACGGCGCGCCCGCTCATGGCCAGCACATTGTACTGAACGAGGCGGTCCATGCCGGCGATACCGATGGCCGAGAGCAGCCCGCCGATCGTTGTGGGGATCAGGCAGACCAGCAACGAAACCAGCACGAAAACCGTCTGTGGGGCCTTTGAGTAGATCGCAAAGGGTTGCAGCGTGACCACGGCCAGCAGAAAGACAATGGTGAGGCCAGAGAGCAGAATGCTCAACGCAATCTCGTTGGGAGTCTTCTGGCGGGTAGCGCCCTCGACCAGGGCGATCATGCGGTCGAGAAAGGTTTCGCCGGGGTTCGAGGTAATACGTACCTTGATCCAGTCGGAGAGCACCCTGGTGCCGCCGGTGACGGCCGAGCGGTCGCCGCCGGCCTCGCGGATGACGGGGGCCGATTCGCCGGTGATGGCCGACTCGTCCACCGAGGCCACACCCTCGATGACCTCGCCATCGCCGGCGATGTAGCTGTAGGCCTCGACGTAAATCACGTCACCGGCGCGGAGCTGACCGCTGGCAACCTCCTCAAAGCCGCCGTCGGCGGTGTACCGGTTCGCAATTGTCTCGCCCTTAGCTTTACGCAGGGTGTCGGCCTGGGCCTTGCCGCGGCCCTCGGCCATGGCCTCGGCAAAGTTGGCAAAGAGCGCCGTGACCCACAGCCAGAGGGTGATCTGTAGGTTGAAGCCGAAGCCGGCCCGGTGGTTGATGGTGTTGTCGATGAGCAGTGCCGAGGTAAGCACAGCGCCCACCTCGACGACAAACATCACCGGATTCTTGACCATGCCGCGTGGATCGAGCTTGCGGAATGAATCCACAAGCGCCTGGGCCATGATTTCCGTATTCCAAAGACTCTTCTTTTCAAGCATGTCAGTCCGTGATCCCTCAGGGGCTTCTAAAGCCCCGCATGTTTTTGCTCGGCCTAGGGCGTGCCTTTAGGCACGCCCTTTCAAGAGTTGGTGGTCAGAGTCTCCCTAGAAAAGCTGCCCAGCCTTGAGCAGCAAGTGTTCCAGGATCGGTCCCAGGCTCAACGCCGGGAAGAAGGTTAGGGCGCTCAGAATGAGGATCACGCTGACCAGCAGCACGGTGAACAGCGCGGTGTTCACAGGGAAGGTTCCCGGCGAGGGCGGCACGCTCTTCTTGCTTGCCAGATTGCCGGCCAGCGCCAGCACCGGAATCATCATGAGGAACCGCCCGCCGAGCATGGTCCAGCCCAACATCACGTTGTACCACCAGGTGTTGGCGTTCAAGCCGGCAAAAGCCGAGCCGTTGTTCGCCGCCGCCGAAGTGAAGGCGTAGAGAATCTCGGTAAAGCCGTGCGGTCCCTGGTTGGCCAGGCTGCTGAGGCCGATGGTGGGCGAGAGCACGAAGATGGCCGTGAACGTGAGGATGATGAGCGGGAAGATGAGCACGTAGAGCATGGTCATCTTCACGTCGTAGGCCTCGATCTTCTTGCCCAGGTACTCGGGGGTTCGGCCTACCATGAGGCCGGCGATGAAGACCGAGAGCACGACCATGATGATCATGCCGTACAAGCCCGAACCCACGCCGCCGAAGACAACTTCGCCCATCATAAGGTTGATGAGCACCATCATGCCGCCCAGCGGAGTGAGCGAGTCGTGCATGGTGTTGACGGCGCCGCAACTGGCGTCGGTGGTGATGGTGGCAAAGAGCGAGGACTGGGAGACGCCGAAGCGGACCTCCTTGCCCTCCATGTTGCCGGCAGGCGCGGTCGAGGTGCCGGTCTGCGCGGCGTTGTGAATCAGGGCGTGCGGATGCGATTCGGCCCAGTAGACGGTGGTGAATCCGACGGCAAAGAGCACAAACATCGCCGCCAGAACTGCCCATCCGTGACCCGGCGAGCCGGTCATGCGGCCCAGTGTATACGTGAGTCCTCCGCCAATCGAGAAGATCAAGAACATTTCGTAGAGGTTCGAGAGCGGCGTGGGGTTCTCGAAGGGATGTGCGCTGTTGGCGTTGAAGAATCCGCCGCCGTTGGTGCCCATTTCCTTGATGACTTCCTGCGAGGCTACGGGGCCCTGCGCGATGGTCTGCGTTTGGCCTTCCAGCGTATGCGCCGACGTGTATGCGTGCAGGTTCTGCGGAACGCCCTGCGCAACCAGCAGCAGTGCGCCGATGATTGAGGCCGGCAGCAGCACATAGAGCAGTGAGCGCGTCGTATCCACCCAGAAGTTGCCGATGGTGGCGGAAGAGGTCCGCTTGATGGCGCGGATCAGGGCCACGGCCACCGCGATGCCCATGGCCGCTGACCAGAAGTTGTGCGTCGCCAGGCCGGCCATCTGGGTGAGATAGCTCATGGTGGTCTCAGGCGTGTACGACTGCCAGTTGGTGTTGGTGGTGAAGCTGGCGGCGGTGTTCCAGGCGAGATCCGGGCCCACGGCGGCGAGGTGCTGGGGGTTCCACGGCAACATAGCTTGCAGACGCTCGAGGGCGTAGGTAGCCAGCAGAGTGACGGCGGAAAAGCCCAGCGCAGAATAGGCATACTGCCGCCAGTTCATTTCTTTGGCGGCTTCGACGCAGCAAAGCTTGTAGATGAGCCGTTCGATGGGACGAAGGACCGGATCCAGCCAGGTGCGCTCACCCTCCAATACGCGGGCTAGATAGATGCCCACCGGACGAACGCTTGCCAGCAGAATCGCGGAGAATATGGCAAATTGAAACCAACCGTTTGCGGACATATTAGAACTTCTCCGGGAAAAGCAGGGTGGTGATGAGGTAGCCGAACAGCAAAACGGACAGAATCAGCGCAAATCCAGTGATGATATCCATGGGTTACCTCAACTTCTGGCAAGCCTTGACGTAGAGAAACGCCAGGCCGAAGAAAACTACCGTGAACAGCAACATCGTTACATCTTGCATAGCATGTCTCACTTTTTCATCTCGTGAACTGCATCCAGGGCTGTCACTTCCCAGGAGGTTGATCCTCGACGCTGCCGTAAACCGAGCGGGAGTCAGGGTATATGCCCCATGCAGAGTCTTGCCTGTAAGGCCATGATGTCCGAATGTCTCATCTCCACCAATGTCTTGAAGATGACTTTTGGCCCTGTGTATTGGCTCTTCTTTCACGGTTCAAAGCGCGCTGAGTGCCGATCAACACATAGATCATGAATGCAACGCCAAGGGCACAAAACGCGCATAAAACGACCTCTTCAACCACCGCGCACCTTCCTGACAGGCTGTCTAGCACCAGCCTGCACAATAGGAAGGTTATGGCCCCATCTCTAATGAAGTCCTGAAAGGTGCCTAAATTATTCCTAAAGGGATTGGCTCAGATTGGTATGGGCGCGAGGCGGTTCGTAAGCGCGACTTGCCAATGAAGGGGCAGGAGCTAGGTTTTGCTGGGGGGCAACTGAAATCTGTACCCGAACCATGGCTCTGTGAGGATATAGCGCGGCTTGGAGGGGTCAGGCTCTATCTTCTTGCGAAGCTGGTTAACTAAAACGTGTAGATACTCGGCCTCGCCACCGTAGTCTGGACCCCAGACGGTTTGGAGGATTTTTGCGTGGGGTATTGAAACGTTCGGGTTTGCAATTAGATAGTTGAGAACCTCGAACTGTTTGGGTGTCAGGCGCACGTCACGGCCTTGAATTGAAACGTGGTGACTACCCAGGTTCACTTGAACTTCATCGAACGTGATCACGTTCGATCCCTGGCGCGGCGCTAGGGGGACACGCCGCAGGTTGGCTCGAAGGCGTGCGAGCAGTTCGGGCATACTGAACGGCTTTGTAATGTAGTCATCCGCGCCTGCGTCCAAAGCTTCGATTTTCTCCTGTTCGGTCTTTCTAACAGTAAGCATGATGATCCCGATGTCTGAATGCTCCCGAATTGAACGACAGGCTTCGATTCCGCCCATTCCCGGCATATTCCGGTCCAAGATGACCAGGTCATAGCGCTCGTCGCGCAGCTTCTCAAGCGCTGCCTCGCCGCTTCTTGCATCTCCTATGATGTACCCCTGCCTGGTTAACGCAGCCTTCATCACTCGCCGAAGCTGCGGATCATCATCGACAACGAGAATCTTTGCCGTGTTCATGACAACTGGACCTCATGAAATGCGGGTAATGTGAACGAGAACTGGGCGCCGCCTTCCGGCGTGTTCTGCACCCGCAGCTTTCCATCATGAGCGCGTACAATGTCCCGCGCAATGCTCAGCCCCATTCCTGTCCCGGCCACCGATTCCTGCGTTTGCTTTCCACGATAGAAACGCTCAAAGATCGCATCGAGTTCGTCTGGAGGTATACCCGGGCCGTGATCCCGGACCGCTATTGTGACGGTGTCGCCGGCTTGGCTTGCCGATATTGCAATCGTTGTCTCAGGAGGGGAATACTTGACGGCATTGCCCAGCAACTGCCGGATCGCGAGGCCAATCATATCTGGATCTGCATCGACGGGTGAAATGTCTTCCTGAATCTGGACCTTCAGCGGGCGACCGTCCAAGAGCGCCTTCATGCGATGGAGAGAAGAGCGAATGATATCCGGCACAGAAACCTGGCGGCGCCGTATTTGAGGCTTACCCGGCTCGATCCGCGCCATATCTGTGGTTTCGTTGATCATTTCGCTCAACCTGTCCGTCTCCTCTTCCACAACAGCTAGAAAGTCGTCTTCCTCTGGTTCATGCCTGTATTCGGAGCGCACGGTGGTGATGGCACTTTTGACTGAAGTCAGGGGGGTAAGAAAATCGTGCGCCAGCGCGTCGAGAAGGACGCTGCGCAGCCGTTCATTTCGTCGCGCTACTTCCAGTCTTCCAAGAGCGACCTGTTGGCGGGCATGCTCGATTGCGATTGCGACCAGATTCGCAATTGCCTGCACAGCAGGTTCCGACAGTGAGGGGCCGATCGCCCCCAGACTTCCAAGGACTCTCCCGCCGAGCGTGACCGGGGCAACAATTGCCTCAACGCCCGCGGGTGTCAACGCTTTTCGGGAGACGAACCATGCCGCTTCCCCAATGGCAACTGAGCGCAGCATATCTTGCTCGATCCTCTCATCTTGATCTCCCGCGAAATGAATCTCTCCAGTCTGCCTGTCGCAAAAGGCAACTGCAAAGAAGCCCGACTGAGTCCTGAGGCTGGCCGCTACCTGGGGCCCAATCTCGATTGTGTTATCGATCAGCATCAGCGACAGGCTAAGCTGATAGAGACGCTCTACCTCGATTCTGCGAGCCTGAGCATCCGCTGCGCGGTTCCGAACACTCGCCGAGAGTTTGCTCGCGGTGATTGCTGTCACCATAAAGACAAAAAGCGCTACCCAGTTTTGCGGATCGGCAATAGTGAGAGACAGGATTGGCGGAAGAAAGTAGTAGTTGAGACAGAGCATCGCGGCCACAGAGGTCACGAACGATTCAGTGAGACCCCATCGGGCTGCTACGACGAGGACAGCGAGCACGTATGCGAAGCCCACAATCAGGGCATTGACATTCAAAACAGAGAAGGCAATCCAGGTGATTACCACGACGAGCACAAGGCAGGCGAGGACCCGCAGCATATGAATGCCAACCTGCTGCACGGATATGGACTTCGAGAGGTTCATGTGGTGAGACGCTTCGAAGATGATTTTAACTCCGAGACACCCGGTGGCCCGCCAACTAAGAGATAGTCTGCTCTGGAAGTCCTGGTTCTGCCAGCATACATATGTAAATTACGCCATACCATCTTGCGCGACCGGATAGGCGGAGCCCGCTATTGATTTGAGTGGATTGGCGGAGCAGGATCTGGAAATCATTTTCACAAACGTTGAAAAGAGTGCACTCAGGCAGTTTTGTCGATGGGCCGGGTTTAGCGGTCGCTGAGTACAAACCGGACGTTGGCCGTTGAGATGCGACGTCCTTTAAAGCAACTTCTCCCGCAGTTGCCGCTGGGAAGCTCCAGAGCCGACTTCGTTCACCTGCAGGGCGATGGTCCAACCACGCCGGGGCGGCATATTCGCGCATAGCCCGGTTCTCCCACGCTAGCGACGAAGACTTGTCGCCGGGGCCCCGGATCTGCATGGGCAGCGTCTCTTTGAGTTTGCCATGGTCGGACTCGCTCAACGGCGCTTCTCGCGCTCCGTCCAGCACCCGGTCCAGTTCTTCCAGGTTCACGTCGATGCGGCGCCGGGCTTTCTTCATGCCGCTCCTCCCAGCAGTTCGCGAAAACGCCTCGTCAACGGATAGCCCAGAACCTCCTTGATCGACCGGTTGGGAACGTAGCTGTTGGATTGTTTGCCTCGACCAGTAGTCCTTCCCATCAGCGCCCAGTTGGCCGCACGGTAACAGGTTCCGCAGAACCGCTCCGGATCGATGAACGTCTCCAGGAAGTAAATGGGATGACCGTACATCTGCTGCCAGTCATCTGAGATCCGCGCCGCCATCCGACCCAGGATATGCGACGCCAGATTTTCAACCCGCACCCACGGCAGCAGCAGGTAGCGCGTGTTGTAAGCGATAAAACGGATGCGGCTCCGTCGCGCAACTGCATCCCAGCCGATGTAGCGATCGCGACTGCCAAGATGGCGCGGAGCAGATGACCAGGCCATCTGCAGCAGCTTGGCTTTCATAGTGACCTCCAGTATGGGACTACCAGAGCGCAGGAGCGATTCGGCGGCAAAGTCGGCCTCAAAAATCCCAGTCCGCTTCTTCCTGTTCCCGCTGGCTTTTGGACTTGTCGCACCCCGGACACTTGTAGTGAAGGTCAACATCCACGATCGTGTTCACAGGCAAGTGCATCGCTTTCATGATTCTAGCTACCGTGACCGGCGCCTTGAGGATGCACCTGTCGGCCAAGAGATAGAACCTCTGAGCCTTTGTGTTGAAGACGACACGGCCACGCGGGGGCTCTTCGTACTCGACGTCGAGCGGAACGGCTCCGAGACGTTGCTGCTCTGTCCAAAAGTCAATATGACTCTGTTGATGGCCCAGACAATCCCCATAGGGCTCTGCCTCAGTGAGTGAGGTTGTATCGAAGATCAGACGATCCCCCAAGAGCCAGAAGATACCGACCATCCGCTGCTCCTGGTTGTGGATTTCACTTGCCATGGTTGACCTTACTTCCACCGAAGAATTCGGCGAACGGTTTGTACCCCACAGCCTTCGCGGGTAGCTCTGGCGGCGGCCTTTTTACAGGAACCTTCCCACCTCCACCACTCTTAATGGCACTCTGAATGGCACAGCAAATCCAAGCGTACTCACCACTCTTGAGTTTGACTATTTGAGCCATATCGTATGGAAACATAAAGTAGTGGCATTGCGTACAGCACTCGACGTTTAGATCAATGAAGTCGGCGCAGGTCAGAATGTCTGTATCAGGCTGGGCATCGCGCAAGAGTTTCTCAAGATGACTAATTACATCTTGTTCCTCTTCGTCCTCTTCGATGGGCCGCCTTCTCTTTACGGTCTTATCCTTCCTCAGTTCCTTCAAGACACTCTCAATGATCTCGCCCTTCGTCATCCCACGCCTATTTCCCTTCAATTGACGGTAGCTCAGGGCTGTCACCGTCCACCGGGTGCCCCAGGTCCGAAGTTGGTCCACTCGATGCAAGCGCGGAATCTGGCACGTTGAACGTCGCGCTCATTGTAATGTCGGGCACTTCTCGGTACTTATGGGCCAGTCGCCGTGCTCATTCGAAATCGTCTACAGAGGACCCGTCGTCCATTGCGAATACGCACTCAATAAAGCCACCATCAGTCGTGAAGACTTCTATACCGTTGGGGTGGACCTGAAGGAGTTCACACCGGTCAATAACTTTCCCGAAATCGGTTGGCGAGAAATGAAAGACTCCGACTGCATCAAACCCTGTGTTGATGTTTTCAAGTCCAGCGTAGACGACTTCTTCAATGAATCGATGCTCCGCCTCAAACTTCAAACGCTCTGAGTCAGTCATTGGGCGAAAGAGAGCCCCCCACCCTTCAAGTGGATTCGCCTCCTCTGCACTCGCCTCTTCGTTATTCGTCTCTTCCATCCTCCTTCGCTGCTCTTCGCGATGCTCTGGGCAGGCAAGTAGCTCGATCGAGCATTCGGAGTGATCGCCGACTTCGAGGGGAACCCGGTGCCGGATGCACATGCAGACGGATGGCGCTGTGTCACCCATATGGGGGCGCAGCGCGGTACCCTCGCAGTTCCAGTAGTGGCCTGCATCGCAGGCATGACGGTGACTCATTTTCTTCCCCTCTCGATCAGTTCTTCTTCAGCATTTCCTGGTAGATCGCAGGTTTAAGTGCCGCACTATTCTACTCGGCTGCTCGGCGGTCGGTATGTGATCAGGCTCCCTCATGCAGCCGGTCAATCAAAGCCCCTTCAATGGGCTCGTAGAAGCTGGCGAGGTCCTCCACGGGGTCCTCCAAAATGCGGCCATCATGCAGGTAGTAGACCGGTTCTACTGCGGTAGTCGTGGATGGGTCGAACATCAAGATTAGCCTATCCGTGAATTTGGAGCCTTCGTTTCCAACCACCGGAACTCGGAAGTGGAGAGTGTTAAGCCGGTCGCAGGCGCCGACGGTGCCGTGAGCGACGCAGATGTAGCCAGGAACTAAGACCATGAACGTCCCGACAAAAAAGATGCCGGCAGCAAGAAACAATAAAAGGAAGAACACGCCGAAAATCCCGGCGAATCCCATTGCGGATTCAAATAACCATTCGAGTAAAGCCATGTAAAGCCTCATTCTCTGGTTGTGAAGCAGGAGTAACTTCGGTTATTCGGACACTCGCTCCGGTAACGGGCATCGGAGATTCAGGTGTGAGCGGCAAGGTCGCTATAGGTGCGGCTATTCGCCTTCGGACACCCACAGGGCCAAGATGACCTGCGCGGCGGCTTCCCGCTCTGGGGAGTCCAGAGGATGCCTATCCCGCTCGCGAAACAGTTCAGCCATCTTCTCGTTGTAGGACGCCCATTTCTGTTCGGGGGCAGTCTTGCTCTGCTCCGGTTCGTTTTGTTCAGGCACATTGCACCTCTATAAGCTATCTACCGACCTCAAGGCCGTTTGGGGACTAGTGGCGAAGATTTATTTACGTGCGGAAGCGCTCCCCGGTGAAAATGTTCACCAGTTCAGCGCCGGAACCGTGAGCGACACGGGCTTCCGCGATCTGTTCCGGGATCTCGCCAGGGGAACGCAGGGCCTGACGGCGCTGGTTTATTGGCCGTGAACTCGTCGAGGTCCGCATCCCGCGCAGTGTTGTGACGGTCATGCGGGCGTAATTGCAGGGGACTATGTTGATGCAAACTGTGTGGAGCACGGCTACTTCCGGGAACCTGATGGAAAGTTCATTACGTTTGAGGCTCCGGGTGTGGGCACGACTCCGACTCCGACCCCCTGCCCTTACATTGGCATGCAAGGCACAACCCCCGGAGATATCAACCCGACGGGTGAGATTGCGGGAATAGTTATGGACGCGAACAACGTCTGGCACGGTTTTGTACGCACCCCCGACGGCAAATTTGAAGTGTTTGACCCTCCTGGCGCAGGCAAAGAGCCTTTCCAGGGGACTTGGGTTTCCTTTGCGGCGGGGCTGGCCGCGAATGGCAACGCCGCTGGATGGTACATAGACGAGACCAATACCAACCCCGCCGAAGTGTCTCGCCGCATCAGTCCTTGCGACGCACCATGCTACCTTCGCCTGATATGTGAGGGCTCGGCCTTCGGGTTGCAGTACTTTCGAGGCCTTATGGGTTCACTTGCGTTACGGCCCGGCGACTCGCTCACCATCCTTTTCAGATGGCTTCGTCAATAGGCTTCAGGATGCTCAGTTTCATTCCTTCCTGCTATTCAAGCTACGGGGCTTGGACTTTTACCCCGGTGGGACTCTCACCCACTGTTCATGCCAGCCTTCGCTGGACGCACACATATGGGGACTGATTCCGCCGTCTATTCACTAAGTAATTCTTTCTAATGTAGTTATATCTAGATTGCCTGAGCGGCTACCGGTGTGCTCTATGCTCTCAGCTTGTCATTGGAATAAGCAGCGCTGCCCAGTGGACTGCCCCCGCTAGCGATCAGCGTGCGAGTCTGTTTTTCCTGTGGTAATCCCACACATCCTGTGCAATACTTATGTGGCATAAGCACAGGAGCCGGAAAAATGGGCGAATCCAAACTAGATCTCTTGCAAGGCACCCTGGACCTGATGGTTCTGCAAACCCTCGCCGCCATTGGCGCGCAGCATGGCTACGGCATTGCCCGCCGCATTGAGCAGGCCAGTGGAGACGAAATCCTGCTCAACCAGGGCACCATCTACGCATCTCTTGTCCGCCTCCAGCAGCGCGGTTGGATCGATGCCGAATGGGGCACCTCCGACAACAACCGCAAGGCCAAGTTCTACTCCATCACCCGCAGCGGCCGTAAGCAGCTTGAGAAAGACGCAGCCTACTGGCAGCGATTGTCTGACGTGATGGGACGCGTGCTCGCCATGTCTCCGGAAGGCAACCTCTAATGAGCGCGCTGCGGCGAGCGCTGGCCCGCATACGTTCCTTCTTTTCCAAGCCCCCTCTCGACGCCGACCTCGAAGCCGAAATTGCCGCGCATATCGAGATGGCGATTGAAGAAAACATTCAACGAGGGATGCCCCCCTTGGAAGCCCGCCGCCAGTCATTCATACGCTTCGGCGGCATCGACTTGGCGAAAGACAAACAACGCGAAGCGCGAGGACTTATGAAACTCGACATTCTTCTCCAGGATCTCCGTTACACCTTCCGCACTCTCAGCCGCGATC
>Ga0181520_10002452_pt1 | contig 34366 bp, 25 predicted proteins | sample PEATcosm2014_Bin_29_FD_132451 | JGI IMG/M metagenome (GOLD analysis project Ga0181520, IMG submission 132451) | Peatland microbial communities from MTU Mesocosm Facility, Houghton, MI, USA - PEATcosm2014_Bin02_30_metaG | ecosystem: Environmental > Terrestrial > Soil > Wetlands > Peat | place...
TCCGTGTCGTTTGATTCATGTCTTTATCCATTCCGGCCACGGTAACCCGACTTCTGGCACAACGTATCCTTTTCCCCAGCTTTTGCCCCAACCCCGGGTAACAATACTTTTGTCTCAATTCGTCGTCCCGTTTCCAAAGATTTGTAATGCTGTAGGCTTCTTCAACCGTCAGTATATTGTCCTGCCGGTTGTCACTGATTTTCAGCGGCGCGCCCCCGGTGATTCCCGGATACAGCCGCGTATAATAATTGAGATAATTCTTGGCCAGGTCATTGGGATCGGTATCGGCGATGTCATTCCGCATATCATCGGCGCTGGCGCCGCGATATTCGGTCAGGACCTTGAACCCAACCGGAAGGGCATAGCCCTTGATGCTAAATGTTGAAGTGACTTTTTGCTGCCAGGCGCTGTCCGGCTCGCTGCTTGGCACATCTTCCAGGGCATCATTCCCCGGACGAATCACCAGCGCCTTGCCAAAAGACGAAACATACCGGTGCCAGAGCAGGCCGCCTTGATGCGAGCGGGTGGAGTCCACCCAAAGCGTTCTTTTGTGCAGTTTGATCTGCAGAATAACATGGTTAAACGCGAACGGAGAGGGCAGCCGGTTTGCGATCGCTTCATGGTCCGAACTGCTTACCAGCGCCGGGTAGGACTCAATGTTCATCTGCTGGAGCAGAAAACGCAGCAACACCGTCTTGCCCTTGCAGTCACCGTAACGCTTTTGAAACGTTTCCACCGGATCAGTCGGGCGATAAGAATCCGGCCCGAGTTCAATTCCCGTATATCGCAAACTATCCTGCACAAATTGTACGGCGTCTCTCGCCTTTTCCTCGTCCGCATGGGCGGACGCCTGCCAGCCGGCAACCAGATCCCGCAATTCCGACGGCACATTCGTCGGGCTGGCATCATAAAGCGGCAGCGCCCAGTTCACCACACTCTGCCAGTCGCCAAAATCGCTCACCTCCACATAAGGATAGGGCTCAAAGCTTGCAGGTTGAAAGTCTTCACTCTGAATGGCGGAAAGATTCGTAAAATACCATGCATATTCGATGCCGCCTTGGTATGGCTGAATGACTGGCCGGGCGTCGGTCATATATAGTCGCTGGTTTAGCGGCGTCGGGTCGTCCCAGACAATGCGAAATAATTCCCGGTCAACCGGATTGCCGGATTGAACTGTGAAACGGCTGGCGTAATGCCCTCCCAGGACAGGATTTGCCCCGCGGATGGTGTAAGCGTATTCCAATACGTCGCCCACGCGCAGGTCCTCAACAAACAGCACCGCCGTTTGGCGGCCCGTAAATACATCGTCGCCCAGCTCTGGCTCAGGCTGGATGATTCGCACCTGCGCCGGATTCAACCGGTCAATCGTTTTGCCACCGCGGTGGATTGCCACGCGATGCAGGCAAAGTTCTTGAAATTCCGGATCAAAACTGAACCGCAAGCTGCCGGAATCCTGCACGCCGTTGTTATTTTCCATCAACTCGACGTCGCGAACAAACTCCTCGGCTTTTTTCGGTCGGGCCTGTGATTCATAAAGCAGACACCTTGTGCCGGCCGATTTTTCACCCGCCGTCCCATTGGTCTCACCGGTCCAGGCAATCTCATGCACCCAGTCCGGCACCGGCGCATAGGAAACCTTTGAATTTTCAGCCAGGACATTTCCAATTGTCAGGACCAGGAACAAAAATCCGGCTTCCAGGTGGCGTCTCATTAATTGGAACCGTTTCGTCATGGATGAATTCTGTTGGCGAAGCATGTCAGACCGTTTGCCATGAGGCAACTCCCGTGGCCGGCCGCGTGGATTGAATTGACCAGCGCCGGTTGGCGTCCATATTGTTTTAGATGTTGGAAGGCAGTTGAAATGCAACCATGAATATTTTTGTGCGGACATTGATTACCATCCTCCTGGCCAGTCTGGCAATGGCTGGCCGCGCCAAAGCCGCCGCCGTTTTGCCACCGCGGGTCGAAAGTGATTTCGTCATCACCAATTTTTCTTTTCATTCCGGCCAGACCTTGCCGGAACTGCGGATGCACTATCTCACGTTTGGGAAACCCGGGCGCGACCGCAGCGGCACGGTGACCAATGCCATCCTGATTTTACACGGCACCACCGGCAACTGCGGCCAGTTTCTCGGGCCGCAATTTGCCGGGGAACTTTTCGGCCCCGGCCAGCCGCTCGACGTGCAGCGTTACTACCTGGTTGTTCCCGACAATATCGGCCATGGAAAATCCAGCAAGCCGAGCGACGGGCTGCGCGCCAAATTTCCCAACTACGGCTACCGGGACATGGTTGAGGCGCAATACCGGCTGCTCACCGAAGGCCTGGCGGTGAATCATCTCCGGCTGGTCATGGGCACCTCGATGGGCGGCATGCACACGTGGTTGTGGGGCGAGGAACATCCCGATTTCATGGATGCACTTATGCCGCTGGCCAGCCTGCCCACGCAAATCTCCGGCCGGAACCGCGTCTGGCGGCGCATGATCATGGATTCCATCCGCGAATCGCCGGACTGGCAGAATGGTAATTACCAGGCCCAGCCTTCCGGCCTGCGCGTCGCGGTGGAGACGCTTTATTTCATGGGTGAAAATCCAGCCATGCGCCTGGCCGAAGCCCCCACGGTCAGGCGGGCCGATGAAGTGCTCGATCATTACGCGACCAATGCCATGGCCAAACTCGACGCCAACGATGTCCTCTATGCCCTCGCGGCGTCCACCGACTACGACCCCGCTCCGGCCCTGGGTAAAATCAAGGCGCCGCTGCTGGCAGTAAATTCCGCCGACGATTTGATCAATCCTCCGGAATTGGGCGTGCTCGAACGCGGCATCAAACAGGTGCCGCACGGCCAGGCCATCGTGATTCCCTACAGCGACCAGACCGTGGGCCACGGAAGTCATACCAAGGCGGTGCTGTGGAAAAAAGACCTGGCCCGCCTGTTGCAGGAAACCGAAAAGAAATGAACAGGCTTGTAGCGGTGGCCATCCTGGCCGCCGTGGAGCCGGGCTTCCCAGCCCGGCGGAAAAAACCTCACTTCAATCGAAACGTGTTGGAATCTACGAGCGAGTAGTAAACATCCCGTCTTTCCGGGGCGCAAGGATGCCGCCCTCCACGTCAGGCAGGATGCCTGACGCCACAATATGGATTTGCGCTTGCCCGTGGCTCAGGTGAACGGCATTTTGGGCGGATGAATCTTCGCCGCCCCCGGCTGATACCGCTCCTCGCCGCCTTAATTTTACTCGCGCCCCTGCTGCCCGCTGCGTTGCGCGCCGCCGACCAGCCCGCCGCCGTCGCCCCGGAGTTGCAGGTGGCCGACCAGTTTTATCTCGCGATTCCCAAGGACGGTTTCGGCAAGGATTATTTGTTCAGCATATCCATGATTCCACAGGTGCAATCGCCAACCAGCCACGGGCTGGCAGGCAGGATTGTGCGGTTCGAATTGTTCCCCGACGGCGTGGACATGTATGAATCCACCAAGGGGCTGGTGGTGACGGAGGATCTGCCGGCGCGGCGGTTGGTGACGAGTTTCCCGATTATAAAACAGGATGCCAACCGGGTGGTCGTGGATTTCAACAAAGGCATGCGCCGCGTGTTCACGCAATCATGGACGGATGGCGGCCCGCTGGATTTCATGTCGCACGACGACGTCCTGGAGGTGCCCGAGAGCCGCGTGTTTGAGATGCGCACCGAGGACGGCCAAATGATCATCCGCCAGAGCCTCCAGGCGCGCAGCCGTGAAGAGAACGCCGATGTGGAGGCGCGGTACGAGGCGCGGTATTTCATCGCCCCCTGGCAGCCGGGCAACCTTCAGGGCAAGGAGCCGGCCGCGGTGGATGGGCGCTATGTGAAGTTTTTTGAGACCGAAGGCCAGCTTGAAATCGGCACCGGCCGCATGTCGTCGCGAGTAGACCGGTTTGATTTGCAGCAGCCGGTGGTGTTTTATTACTCCCCCAATACCCCGGCGCAATATGTCGAGGCCGTGAAAGACGGCATTCTTTACTGGAACACCGTTTTTGGCCGGGAAGTGGTGCAGGCCAAAAAAGCGCCGGACGGCGTGACCGCGCCGGATGCCCGGTGCAACGTGGTGCAATGGGTGCCCTGGGACAAGGCGGGCTTTGCCTACGCGGACCTGCTGGCCGACCCGTTGAGCGGCGACGCGAAGCATGGCCAGGCCTACATCACCAGCGCTTTCAGCTATCTCGGCAAGGCGCGGGCGCGGGTGTTGTTGCGCGCCATGGAGGAAATTGCGGAACCCAAAAAGGACGTCAAAAAAAGTTCAGCGGCGTTTGGCGTGCCTTTTCTGGGCCCGGCGGCGGGCTGCGAACTGGACCCCCAGGCCTTTGCCCAGCAGATGGCGTATGGTTTGCAGGAATTGCTCGCCAGCGATGCACTGACGGATGAAGCCGTGTTGCGGGTCTCGCAGGATTACGTCCGCGAAGTCGTGGCGCATGAGGTCGGGCACATTCTGGGCCTGCGCCACAATTTCGCCGGCAGCCTCGGCGCCACCCTCACGAGCAAGGAGCTGGACGACTGGTTCCAGGCTTATATCACCGGTAAACCGCTGGATGCCTACACCAACAAGCTCGCCACCACCTCCATCATGGAATACACGATCTTCAAGGGCGGCGTTTTCACCGGCTGGTGGATGCGCACCAGCAAACAACCGCTGCCGCATGATCGCGCGGCCATTCGCTGGGGCTATTTTGACAGTCCCGAAGCGCGCACCAACAAAATGCTGTTTGCGACCGATGATGATACCGCGCGCTATGGAGACGTGCGCACGTTTGATTACGGGCCGGAGCCGGTCGTCGGCGCCTACAATGAGGCCGCCGCCATTATTAACCTGCTGCCGAACAATCTGATTGAAACCTTCATCGCCGCCCGCGCACCGCAGGATCCGCACGACCGCATTCCCCTGGAACAGGTCAATCTGGATTACCGCACCGTCGCCAATGAACTGGTGGGCCGGTTTGTCAACGCGCTGATCTGGTTCAAGGCCGACACGCGTTCGCTGCGCATCGAAAATCAATTCGATTACATTGGCGAAATGAACCTCAAGGAACGCCAGCAGGCTCATTGGAAAGCCCTCAACCAGCAGATGGACGAACTGGGTGGCGTGGACCGCGCGCTGTTCTCCCCGCTGCCGCCGGAGTTCAAGCTCGATTTGAAAGACGAGCCGGCGGGCATGGATGTTGTGCCGCGCCTTGACGCCACCAATCTCGCGGCGAAACTCGACCGCCTGCTGGCCTCCACCAATTACCTTACCTTCGTCGGCCTGGACGACAAGAAATACAGTTTCACGCCGGAGGAACGGGCTTTGATTCTTCAACGCGGCAAAAAATATTTCGAGGAACTGGAAAAAGCCTACGTCAAACAGCTTTGCCTGAAACTCGAAAACGCGCCGCGTGATCTCGGCAGCGAAGCCAACGACACCGTGGGCGAGGACGACATCACGGCCAAACTCGAGCAGCGCATCATCGAAGTCGCCAAGTCGGTGATTACGGCGCGGGTGGAAACCAACCGCATCAGCGGCAAGGTGGACAAGAGTTACGTCGAGGTGCCCGTGTTCAAATACGATCAGGAAACGCGCGTTGCCGCCGCCAAGGCCCTCAACGAAAAAACCGGCTCCTACAAAAGCTGGGCCGACGACGCCAAGTCCGATTTAAACGCCCAGTTGAAAAAGCAGGTCGAAGAGGCATTGAACATCTCTCATTTCAAAGATTTCCAGGTTTCCCTCCTCTCGCGTCCGCTGCGGGAATGGTATGAGCAGCAGCAGGAATTGCTGGCCTTGCTCCCCGCCGCGCCTCCAGCCCCCGGCGCCACGGCTCCCCCGCCATTGCCCACAAAATAAATGTAGCTGTGAACGTGAGTTCACTGCCATATAAATTCAATCGACCGTGTTCTTACGAACGCGGCCACGAGTTTCTTGCCGCTTGCGCCAACTTCTGGCTTAATGCGCGGGTTCATGAGTGCCGCAAAGAAAAAGAAAGATTCCAGCCAGCCCGAATTGCCCATCGAAGCCGTAAAACCGGCCGCGACGGGCGACCTCGCGCCGGCCAACAAAAAGCCCGCCGAAACTAATGGCAGTGGTAATGGCAACGGGGCAGACCGGGTCATCGCCGAGGCGGTGGATGCCATAGCCCACAAACCATTTGATCCCAAAAAGCTTGGTATCGGATTGCACACGCGCGTGGACCGCGGCTTTTTGGACTACGCCAGCTATGTCATCCGCGACCGCGCCATTCCGAATCTCGCCGACGGCTTGAAGCCGGTGCAGCGGCGCATTCTTTGGGCGTTGCACGAGAAGGACGCCGGGCGTTTCATCAAGGTCGCCAACGTCGTCGGCCACACCATGCAATATCATCCGCACGGCGACGCGTCCATCGGCGACGCCCTTGTGGTGCTGGCGAACAAGCGTTATCTCATCGAAGGCCAGGGAAATTTCGGCAACATCTTCACCGGCGACCCCGCCGCCGCGCCGCGTTACATCGAATGCCGGCTGACCGAACTTGCGCGCACCGAACTGTTCAACGATGAAATCACCGACTTCGTGCCCAGCTACGACGGCCGCAACCGGGAACCCATCACCCTGCCCTGCAAGCTGCCCCTGACGTTGATGCTGGGCACGGAGGGCATCGCCGTCGGCTTGAGCGCGCGAATTCTGCCGCATAATTTCCCCGAACTGCTCGAAGCCCAGATCGCCATTCTCAAAAAGCAGCCCTTCAAGTGCCTGCCCGATTTCCCGACCGGCGGCTTGATGGATGCGCGCGACTATCAGGACGGCAAGGGCACGGTGAAAGTCCGCGCCCGCATCAAGACCAAAGACGAATCCACCGTGCTCATCACGGAAATTCCGCCCACCACCAACACCGATTCACTCATTGGTTCGATTGAAGATGCGGTCCAAAAGGGCAAGCTCAAGGTGAAATCCATCAATGATTTCACCTCCGAAACCACTGAGATCGAAATCAAATGTCCGTCCGGCGTGGACGCGGAGAAAATGGTGGATGCGCTTTATGCCTTCACCGACTGTGAAGTCACGATCACCAGCCGCATCGTCGTTATCAAGGACAATCGCCCGGTGGAATTGACCGTCACCGAGGTCTTGCGCGAAAACACGGAACAGCTCGTCGCCGTCCTCAAGCGCGAACTGGAATTGCGCGAGAAAAAGCTGCTGGACGAACTGCATTACCGCACGCTCGAACGCATCTTCATCGAGGAGCGCATCTACAAGAAAATTGAGCAGTGCAAGACCAACGAGGCCGTCACCGCCGCGGTTTACGAGGGTTTCAAGCCGTTTAAAAAGGAATTGGTCCGCGAAATCATTGATACCGACGTGGAACGGCTGTTGCAGGTTCGCATCCGCCGCATTTCGCTCTTTGACATCAACAAACATCGCGAGGAGATGGAAAAAACCAGGGCGGAACTGGACGAGACCCGGAAGAATTTGAAGGGTCTTACCAAATACGTCATCGCCCACCTCGAAGCGTTGCTCGAAAAATATGGACCGCAGTACCCGCGCCTGACCACCAAATCCGCGCGCCACGAGGAAGTGGACGTCAAGGCCGTGGCCTTTAAGTCCTTCAAGGTCGCCTACGACCGCGAGAGCGGCTACGTGGGTTACAAAGTTTCCGGCGAGGAATTCAAGCTTGAATGCACCAAGTTCGACAAACTTCTGCTGGTTTTCCGCGACGGCACCTACAAGGTCATCGAACTGCCGGAAAAATTATTCGTCGGGCAGGAACTGTTCTACTGCGGCCTGCCTGAGCGCGATAAAATTTTCACCTGTGCCTACACCGACCGCGACGCGAGCTACCTCAAGCGGTTCATGTTCGGCGGCACCATTCTGAACAAGGTCTATTCGTGCATTCCCGACAAATCGCGCATCCTTTATTTTGCGCCGGACACGCCGAAGACGCTTTACGTCCGCTACAAACCCGCGCCGCATCAGAAAATCTCGCAGCAGACCTGCGACCCCTCGCAGGTGGAAGTAAAAAACCCGCGCACGCTGGGCCGGCAAATTTCCTTCAAGGACATTTCCTCGGTGACCGCCGAGCCGACGCGCGGCTGGGATGAATCCGCCGCCACGACGAAGATAGTGTTCGCGTAGTCAGCCGGAGCGCGGGCGGCCCGCCCGCGTGTTTCTTCCAAAGGATTGGCAACTCGCGGACGAGCCGTCCGCGCTCCAATTACTTTGAACTCCCGCCTTATAACAGGTATTTTCACCGGATGTTCGACTCCTTAACCAGCAAGCTGCAGAACGCCTTCAAGAATCTGCGCGGCCTCGGAAAAATTTCCGAGAGCAACGTCGCCGACGCCCTGCGCGAAGTGCGGATGGCCCTGCTCGAGGCCGACGTGAATTTCAAGGTCGCGCGCGATTTCATTGAGCGTGTCAAGGTGAAGGCGCTGGGCGCGGAGGTCATCGCCAGCGTCCAGCCGGGGCAGCAGATCATCAAGTTTGTCAGCGACGAACTGGTGGCCCTGCTCGGCTCGCAAAATGCCGGGCTGAATCTTTCCGGCCAGCCCAGCAGCATATTGATGGTCGGCCTGCACGGTTCCGGCAAAACCACCTCGTCCGGCAAGCTGGCGCGGCTGCTGCTGAAACAGGGCCGCGCGCCGCTGCTCGTGGCGGCGGACGTGTACCGCCCGGCGGCGATGGACCAGTTGGAAACGCTCGGCAAACAGATTGATGTTCCCGTCCTGGTCAAACGCGGCGAAACCGACGTTTTGAAAATCGCCCGCGAGGCGCTGGATTTTGCCAGCGCCAACAACCGCAATGTTTTAATTTTCGACACCGCCGGGCGTTTGCAGATTGACGAGCCGCTCGTGCAGGAACTCGTCCGCCTGCGCGACCTCGTCAAGCCGCAGGAAATTTTGCTCGTGCTCGACGCGGCCACCGGCCAGGAAGCCGTCAATGTTGCCACGCATTTCGACCAGGCGCTGAACATCACGGGTTCCATCCTCACCAAACTGGATGGCGACGCGCGCGGCGGCGCGGCGTTGAGCCTGAAAAGCGTCACCGGCAAGCCCATCAAGTTTGCCGGCGTGGGCGAAAAGCTGGACGAATTTGAGCCGTTCCATCCCGAACGCATGGCCTCGCGCATCCTGGGCATGGGCGACGTGGTGAGCCTCGTCGAAAAAGCCGCCGAAGCGGTGAGCGAGGACGAGGCGAAGCGCATGGAGGAAAAGATGCGCAAGGGCGAGTTCACGCTCGAAGATTTTTTGGAACAGTTGCGCGCCATGAAAAAGCTGGGTTCGCTCGAAAGCATCGTGAAAATGCTGCCCGGCGGCGGGGAGGCCCTGAAACAGATGGATGTTGGCAAGCAGGAGAAGGAATTCAAGCGCATGGAAGGCATGGTCTGCGCGATGACCAAAAAGGAGCGGCTCAACCCCGCGATTCTCAACGCCAGCCGCCGCCGCCGCATTGCCGCCGGCAGCGGGGTGACCGTGACCGAGTTGAACACGATGCTCAACAAATTCTTCCAGATGCAGACGATGATGAAAAAGATGGGCAAGATGTCCAAGATGATGGCCAAAATGGGCGGCGGCATGCCGGGCATGTTCCGAAGGTGATTGATGGGAACGCCGGTCACACGCTTGCGTAAAATGGCGGGACAGACTGGTATTTTTTGTGGGCGAAATTATTTTTGAAGTTCAAGAAGATGAAGTGGACGGCGGTTATGTCGCCACCGCGCTTGGGCACGCCATCGCCACGCAGGGCGACACCCTGGAAGAATTGCGCGAGATGGTGCGCGATGCGGTGCGCTGTCACTTTGGTGATGGTATTCCGGGAAAAATGCCTTCGGTCATCCGTGAGGCGTTGCGCGTGTATGAACTCGTCGAGCAGGAGGACAATGATCCGCAGTTGGAAGCGGCGTTGCGTCATGCCCTCCGCGGCCCTTTAAAAAAATACAAGCGTGGCCATTTCGCCGCTCTCGCTGCGTGAACCGCTCCGAGATTTTCGTCGGGTCAAACACGGCGCGATGAATTTTCCGCAAGCCTTGCGGCAGGAATGACGCCGTCGTAGCCTGGCGCTTTGCGCCTTTGCGCCTTTGCGTTAAAACCTGTCTTCGGAAAACTTCTTTCGACCGCCCGCCGATTGGTCTAGCTTGGCTTTGTGCCAGTTGAATCCACGCCCACGCCGCCGCGCATCCTGATTGTGGATGATGATCCGGGCCAGCGCAGCCTGCTGGAATCCTTTTTGCGCAGCCAGAATTTTGACGTCGTCGCCGCCGGGTCCGGCGAGCGGGCGCTGGAATTGCTGCCCGCCGGAAATTTTTCCATGATGATTTCCGACGTGCGGATGCCTGGTTTGTCCGGGCTGGAGACCCTCCGCCGCGTCCGGCCCCAATTTCCCGCGCTGCCCGTCCTGCTCGTTACCGCCTACGCCGACATCCGCGATGCCGTCATCGCCATGCGGGACGGCGCGTTGAATTATCTCGCCAAGCCAATTGATCTGGACGAATTGCTGGCCACCGTCCGCCAGGCCACGGGCATTGCCCCGCAGGCACCGCTGAATCTGGGCGCGGAAAAAAAACTGCCGTCGGAGGTCATCGCCCAAAGTCCCCTGTCGCGGGCGCTGTTTCAGGAAGTGTCGCTCGTCGCGCCGTCCGAGGCGCGGGTGCTGATCACCGGCGAAAGCGGCACGGGCAAGGAAGTCGTCGCCGATGTCATCCACGGGTGGAGCGCGCGGGCAAACGGCCCGCTGGTCAAGGTGAATTGCGCCGCCATTCCCGAAACACTGCTCGAAAGCGAATTGTTCGGCCACGAAAAAGGTTCGTTTACCGGCGCCAGCGCCCAGCGCATCGGGCGTTTTGAAGAGGCCGACGGCGGCACGATTTTTCTGGATGAGATCCTTGAAATGTCGCCCGGCCTGCAGGCCAAACTGTTGCGGGTCACGCAGGACGGACGCTTCCAGCGCGTCGGCTCCAACCGCGAAATCCGCACCAACGCGCGCATCCTCGCCGCCAGCAACCGCAATCTGGAAGACGAGGTCCAGCGCGGGCGGTTCCGCGAAGATTTGTTTTACCGCCTGAATGTGGTGGAACTGCACCTGCCGCCGCTGCGCGAGCGCCGCGAGGATATTTTGCCGCTGGCAAATTTTTTCATCGGCAAACTGGCCCGCAACCGCGCGCGGCTGGCCGACGGCACCGTGGTGTGCCTGCAAAATTATTCGTGGCCGGGCAACGTGCGCGAGCTGCGCAACACCATCGAACGCGCCGTGCTGCTGTCCCAAAGCGAGCTGATCCTGCCGGAGCATCTGCCGGCAAAATTCCGCGATGCGCTCAAGTCCGCCGTGCCGGCCGCGGCCATTGAGGCGCAGCAACTGGATGAAATCGAGCGCCAGGCCATCCTCGCGGCGCTGGCGCAGCACAAGTTCAACCGCACGGAAACGGCCAAAGCCCTGGGCATCAGCCGCCGGGCTTTGATCTACAAACTCCAGCGCTTCCGGCAGTTGGGACTGCCGGTGGACTGACTGAAGTCTGTAGCATTTCAATCAATTCTGTTGCCACCAGGGTGCAAAATCCATGCCCGGGGAGCGTCAATGCCGGGGAGCGCACCCGCCCCGGGTGCTGTTTTTCGCGCCCTCGCGGAAAACCACGTGCGCAAGCGGCGCTCCCAAGCCTTCCAACCGCATGGCTCGCAATCAGCGCCCCGCTTGTCCTTGGCCACGCTAAAACTTGAAACGCCCGAGACATTTCGGCCTTCGGCCTTCGGATTTCGAGGATTCGGATTTCGGTTTTGGAATGTTGTTTCAAAATTGTCACCTCGCGGCGGCGGTTTATCGTTGACACTCCCGTTGCGCCTGAAAAAATCTATGCCAAGTTGCTGGGTACTTTGAAACTGTTGTTCGAACCTTACATTTGCCGTCGCGCCTGCGGCGGTGACACCCCCTGCCGTTTTATTCTGCCGTGAAAAATTACATACTCGATACCAACGTCCTCCTCCATGACCCGAATTCGCTCGTCAATTTTGACGACAACAATGTCCTCGTGCCGATTGAGGTCATCGAGGAGATTGACCGCTTCAAGCGCGAATCCACCGAACTCGGCCGCAATGCCCGCACCGTCTCGCGGATGCTCGACGGCTTTCGCGGCGAAGGCAGCTTGAGCGCCGGCGTGGAAATGCCCAACGGCGGCAAGCTCAAAATCGCATTCCACAAAAACGGCCACGGCGACACGATTTTTCCCAAGGACTCGGTGGACAACCGCATTCTGGCGCTCGCCGCCAGCCTGCAGAAGACGCAGCCCAAAAACGCCACCATCCTCGTCTCCAAGGACATCAACTTGCGCATCAAGGCCGACGCGCTGGGCCTGCTCGCCGAGGATTACGAGACCGACCGCGTGTTCATCACCGACCTTTACACGGGCATGGTGGACCTGCCCGTGTCGGCGGACAAAATAACGGCTTTCCGGGCCAAGGGCGAAATGCTGCTGGATAACGGCAAAAAATATTTCCCCAACGAATTCTGCACCCTCATTGACGAGGCCAATCCCAAGAAAGCCGCGCTGACCAAGGTGGACCCCACCGGCACGAAACTGATTCCCATCCATGATTGCCGCGAGGGCGTCTGGGGCATCAAGCCGCGCAACCGCGAGCAGCATTTCGCGCTGGACGCGCTGCTGGACGACCGCGTGAAACTGGTCACTCTCATGGGCAAGGCCGGCACCGGAAAAACCCTGATCGCGATGGCCGCCGGCTTGAAGCGCGTGGTCAACGACCGCGAGTTCCGCCGGTTGATCGTGGCGCGGCCAACCATTTCCATGGGCAAGGAACTGGGCTTTCTGCCCGGCTCCCTTGAGGAAAAACTCGCCCCCTGGATGCAGCCCATTCACGACGCGCTCGAAATGTTGAGCGACCTGAACATGGGCAACGATCACCGTCGCAGCGGCGATTTAATGCGCAGCGGCAGCATTGTGGTGGAGGCGCTCAGCTACATCCGGGGCCGCAGCATCGCCAACCAGTTCATGATTATTGACGAGGCGCAAAATCTCACGCCGCTGGAGGCCAAGACCATCGTCACCCGCGTGGGCCATGGCACCAAGATCGTCTTCACCGGCGACCCCTATCAAATTGACAATCCCTACGTGGATTCCTCCTCCAACGGATTCAATTATGTCGTCAGCCGGTTTCGCGACCAGGCGATTGCCGCGCATGTCGAACTGCAAAAGGGCGAACGCTCCGAATTGGCCGAGCTGGCAGCCAACATTTTGTAAGCTGTTTTCACCGTTTAAGTTGGCCTCAGCCAGGATTCCCGCCGCCGCCGCAAAATGCGGTTCGCGGCGGCGGCTGAAATAATCATTATTTGTCGGTTGACATTTAGGCACAGTCGTTTGAGATTAAAGAGGATTAGGAAATGTTGGTAATTATATGATATCAAACGAAAGGCCATCCCCTTACGGTCGGCGGCCATATCAAGCGCAGCAAGGTTACGGGGCACCAAAATATGCGCAGCCCAGGCCCCCGGTGGTGGAGGACACGCTCAAAAGTGGTGAAATCCAGATTGAACGGAAAAACTTTGTTTTTTCACTCAAGGAAAATCCACGCGGGCGGTTTCTCCGTATTACAGAGGATGTAGGCGGACGTCGCGACACCATTATCATCCCCTCGACCGGCTTGGCAGAGTTCAAGAAACTCGTGGACGACATGGTCAAAGCGGCGGAAGAAATTCCGGCCAAGACCCCGTAGGGTTCCGGCGTCTGAAAGGCAGGCGAAGCGGAAATAAACGTGCTCGTTGTTTTTCGGGCAAGGTAACTATTCGCTTTTGAACGACTCTTATTGGCAGCAACTTTTCTATCAGTCTTCCGTTTCAATTAATTCTGTAGCCGCAATAGTGCAAGATCCGTGTCCGGGGAGCGTCAGCGCCGGGGAGCGCACCCGCCCCGGGTGCAGTTTTCCGCGCCCTCGCGGAAAACACGCGCGCAAGCAGCGCTCTCAAGCATTCCAGCCGCATGTCTCGCACTCAGCGCCTCCTTGTCCGAGGCCACACTAAAACTTGAAACGCTAAAACTAGCGGCCTCTGTAGCGGCGGTCTGCGACTGCCGTCGTTGGCGCAATGTCCGGGGAGCGCACCCGCCCCGGGTGCAGTTTTCCGCGCTCTCGCGGAAAACACGGGCGCAAGCAGCGCTCCCAAGCTTTCCAGCCGCATGTCCCGCACTCAGCGCCTCCTTGTCCGTAGCCACGTTAAAACTTGGAAAGCTCTAAGCCGGAACGATGCAGTCAAAATTTAACGCAAAGGCGCAAAGGCGCAAAGCGGGCATGGAAAATGCCAAAATTGGCTCCCAGCACTGACACCAACCAAATGGTAACGTCCAAGAATTGAAGCAGGATATTAAAAATCGTTGCGCCTTGGCGTCTTTGCGTCTTTGCGTTACAAGTCTTCTGCATGGATACGGCCAAGCTGGGAAAATGCAGGCCAAGGCCCACAACCTCGCCGTAACTTTTCGGGTTTCGGATTTCTTTCGGCCTTCGGATTTCGAATTTCGGATTTGAGATCAGTTTGTGCCACTGAAACAGTGCCACGGCACCAAGCTGTGTGTCATAATGGCGCTATTGGCGCGGTTTTATTGCCCCTCTGAATCCGGCCAAGCACTCATTTAAGCCTTTGTTTAAAAGGCAATAACAACTTTCTTTCCAATTCGAGCATTGCGGCACTCTTATTGCATTAACAACCAAGGAAGTTTTAATCAATCAATTTTTAACCAATCAATTTTTATGGCAAAAGTTTTAGGCATTGACCTCGGCACGACCAACTCCTGCATGGCCATCATGGAAGGCGGCGAACCGCTCGTACTTGAGAATTCCGAAGGCAAGCGCACCACCCCCTCCGTCGTGGCTTTCACCAAAAATGGTGAACGTCTGGTCGGCGATTCGGCCAAGCGCCAGGCCGTCACCAATTCGCGCAATACCGTTTACTCCATCAAGCGGTTCATGGGCCGGAAATTCGATGAAGTCGGCGAGGAAATCAAACGCATGCCCTATAAAGTCGTGCGCGCCTCCAATGGCGACTGCGCCGTGGAAGTCGAAGTGGACGGCAAGCCCAAACAGTTTTCGCCGCCGGAAGTTTCCGCGATGATTCTTTCCAAGCTCAAAGCTGATGCCGAAACCCGGCTCGGCGAGAAAATCAACCAGGCCGTCATCACCGTCCCCGCGTATTTCAACGATTCCCAGCGCCAGGCCACCAAGGATGCCGGACGCATCGCCGGTCTTGAAGTGCTCCGCATCATCAACGAGCCTACCGCCGCGTCCCTCGCCTACGGCCTCGACAAGAAGAAGGACGAAAAAATCGCCGTGTATGACCTGGGCGGCGGCACCTTCGATATTTCCGTGCTCGAAATCGGCGACGGTGTGTTTGAAGTCAAAGCCACCAACGGCGACACCCACCTCGGCGGTGATGACTGGGACAACAAGCTGATGGACTGGATTCTGGATGAATTCAAGAAGGAGTCCGGCATGGACCTGCGCAAGCAGCCCGACGCCCTCCAGCGCATCAAGGAGGAAGCCGAGAAAGCCAAGATCGCGCTCTCCAGCTCGCAGCAATATGACATCAACCTGCCGTTCATCACGGCGGACGCCAGCGGCCCGAAGCACATCCAGAAAACGCTTACCCGCGCCAAAATGGAGCAGCTCACGGACGATTTGTTCGAGCGCACCATCAAACCCGTGCAGGCGTGCCTGAAAGACGCCGGCATTGAAGCCGCGAAAATTGACGAACTCGTGCTCGTCGGTGGCATGACCCGCATGCCGCGCGTCGTCGAAACCGCCCACAAGCTCGTCAACAAACCGCCGCATCAGGGCGTCAACCCGGACGAAGTCGTCGCCATCGGCGCCGGCATCCAGGGTGGCGTGCTCAAGGGCGAGGTGAAGGACGTTTTGCTGCTCGACGTGACCCCTCTGTCGCTGGGCATTGAGACGCTCGGCGGCGTGTTCACGCGGCTCATTGAGCGCAACACGACCATTCCCACGCGCAAATCGGAAATTTTCTCAACTGCCAGCGACAACCAGCCCGGCGTGGAAATCCATGTGTTGCAGGGCGAACGCCAGTTCTCCAAGGACAACAAGACCATCGGCAAATTCCAGCTTACCGATATTCCGCCCGCCCCGCGCGGCGTGCCGCAGGTTGAAGTGACCTTCGACATTGACGCCAACGGCATTTTGCACGTCGGCGCCAAGGACCTGGGCACCGGCAAGGAACAGAAAATCACCATTACGGCCAGCAGCGGTCTCTCCAAGGACGAAGTCGAGAAGATGCGCAAGGACGCCGAAGCCCACGCCGACGAAGACAAGGCGCGCAAGGAGGAAGTCGAGACGCGCAACGAGGCCGACAACGCCGTCTATCGCACCGAGAAAATGCTCAAGGACAACGCCGACAAGATTTCCGGCGATGACAAGAGCAAGATCGAAAGCGCGGTTGCCGCTGTGAAAGAAGCGTTGAAAGGCAGCGATGCCGCCGCCATCAAATCCGCCAGCGAGAAGCTCAACGAGACCTGGCAGGCCGTGAGCCAGGAGCTTTACAAAGCCGCCGCCGCCAAGGCGCAGTCCGAAAAAGGCCAGGCTGGCAGCCCGCCGCCCGGCGACCAGCCCAAGTCCGACGACAAAAAGAAGGACGAAGGCGTGATTGACGCCGAAGTGGTGGACGAAAAGAAGTCATGAATTTGGCCCCCACCAATTTGAGCAAGCTCCGTGGGAGCGACCTATTTGTAGAAAATAGGCCGGCTCGAAGTGCTCAGCTCCGTAGGAGCGGCATATTCCGTCCATGCGCAGATGTCGCTCCTACGGAGCTTAATAATTTTTTGATGGCGTTTACTACAAATATGCCGCTCCTACGGAGCTGTGGGATGGCGCAAGGCCGCATGGCCGTCGCGCCAGCGTCTTGGAGTGCGCCGGCAGAGCGCAGCGGCGACGGCGCTTTCGCACGCACCCAATCAAACCGAATCAAGGCGAATCAAGGCAAGACGCTGGGAGCGTTTCTCCCTCTCCTGGGGGAGAGGGCCGGGGTGAGGGCGGGCTTCTTTGCTTATGCTCGTTTCAAAGGCAATGGCGAGGCCAACAATCACACCAAATCAAACCAAATCAAACCAAATCAAGGTGAATCAACCACGCCAATTCTTGCCAAGACGCGCCAACCATCCCCCCCCCTCCCCTTGGGAGAGGCACCAAGCCGGAGTTCGGTCCCGGGTGAGAATTCCCCGAATAATTTGTTCATTAACCCCCTGAATCAACCGGACGTCCGGTTTCGCCAAGACGCTGGGAGCGTTTCTCCCTCTCCTGGGGGAGAGGGCCGGGGTGAGGGCGAGCTTCCGTCCAACCATCAAACCCGGTACGGCGCAAAACTCAATTCGGATTTCGAATTTCGGACTTCTTTCGGATTTCGGGGACTCGGACTTCGGATTTTGGACTCAATCAAACCCAATCAAACTGAATCAAACCAATTAAAACCAAAACAATTTTCCCGCCGCGAGTGCGGACCGGGAGTTACTTAACAGTCAACAAACCAAAACAAAACAAAACAACGTATGGCATTAAACATCAAACCTCTGGGCGACCGCATTCTGGTTGAACCGGCTGAAGAAAAAGAAGTCAAAAAGGGCGGCATTATCATTCCTGACACCGCCAAGGAAAAACCGCAGGAAGGCATTGTCCGCGTGCTCGGCACCGGCAAAACCGATGACGACGGCAAAAAAGTCGCCTTTGAAGTCAAGGTCGGCGACCGCGTGCTCGTCTCCAAATACGGCGGCACGGAAATCAAGATTGACGGCAAGGAATACAAGATTTTTGGTTCCGATGACCTCATCGCCATCCTCGAATAAATTACTCCAAACAAATAACTTATAACTACAAACTAATTCTATGGCAGCTAAACAATTGTTGTTCGATGAAGCCGCGCGTCAGTCCATTCTGCGCGGTATTTCCAAACTCTCCAAGGCGGTCGTCGCCACGCTCGGGCCCAAAGGCCGCAACGTGGTCATTGACAAAAAATTCGGTTCCCCCACGGTGACCAAGGACGGTGTCACGGTCGCCAAGGAAATCGAACTCGAAGACCCTTATGAAAACATGGGCGCCCAGATGGTCCGCGAAGTCGCCAGCAAGACCAGCGACACCGCCGGCGATGGCACCACCACCGCCACCGTTCTGGCCGAATCCATTTATCGCGAAGGCCTGAAGTTCGTCACCAGCGGTGCCAACCCCATCGGCATTCAGCGCGGCATCAACAAGGCCGTCGAAGCCGCCGTCGGCCACCTCGACAAAATCACCAAGAAGGTCAAGGACAAGGAAGAAATCAAGCAGGTCGCCGCCGTGTCCGCCAACTGGGATTTCGAGATCGCCGACAAAATCGCCGACGCCATGGACAAGGTCGGCAAGGACGGCACCATCACCGTGGAAGAAGCCAAGTCCATCGAAACCACCCTCGAAGTGGTCGAAGGCATGCAGTTCGACAAGGGCTATCTCTCCCCGTATTTCGTCACCAACGCCGAGACGATGGAAGCCAAGCTCGAAGACGCTTACATCCTCATTTTCGAAAAGAAGATCAGCAATTTGAAGGACATGCTGCCGCTGCTTGAAAAAGCCGCGCGCACCGGCAAGCCCTTGCTCATCATCGCCGAAGAAGTCGAAGGCGAAGCGCTCGCGACCCTCGTCGTGAACAAGCTCCGCGGCACGCTCAACGTCTGCGCCGTCAAGGCCCCCGGCTTCGGCGACCGCCGCAAAGCCATGATGGAAGACCTCGCCGTCCTCACCGGTGGCAAGTTCATCAGCGAAGACCTCGGCATCAAGCTCGAAAGCATTGAGCTCACCGACCTTGGCCGCGCCAAGACCGTGGTCATTGACAAGGAAAACACCACCATTGTCGAAGGCAGCGGCAAGAACAGCGACATCCAGGGCCGCGTGAACCAGATTCGCCGCCAGATCGAGGAAACCACCTCCGATTACGACCGCGAAAAATTGCAGGAACGCCTGGCCAAACTCGCCGGTGGCGTGGCCGTCATCAACGTCGGCGCCGCAACCGAAAGCGAAATGAAGGAAAAGAAAATGCGCGTGGAAGACGCGCTGCACGCCACCCGCGCGGCGGTGGAAGAAGGCATTGTCGCCGGCGGCGGCGTGGCCCTCATCCGCTGCATTGCGGCCATTGAAGGCGTCAAGGCGTCCAACGACGACGAAGCCATCGGCATCAGCATCGTCAAGCGCGCCGTGGAATCCCCCCTCCGTTCGCTCGCCGCGAACGCCGGCGTGGAAGGCAGCGTCATTGTCGAAGCCGTCAAGAAGAGCAAGGGCAACGAAGGCTACAACGTGGCCACTGGCGAATACGAAGACCTCGTGAAAGCCGGCATCGTGGACCCGAAGAAAGTCACCCGCAGCGCGCTGCAGAACGCGGCGTCCATCGCCGGTCTGCTGCTCACCACCGAATGCCTCATCACCGACATTCCTGAAAAGGACAAGCCGGCCCCGATGGGCGGCGGTCATGGTGGCGGCGACATGGGCGGCATGGGCGGCTACTAAGCCATCCGCAATATATAGAGGAACCGAACATCACTACGCGGCTGGAAGCAATTCCAGCCGCGTTTGTTGTCGGAGAAAAACCACAGCGATTGAAATCAAAGTTCCGGTGGTTGCTTTAAATATGGAACGTTGGTAGATTTAGTGCAGCAATGGCTGAGATTACAACCAAAGTCTTTGGCGTCACTTTTGAGAGCTTCTTCAAAAAAGCCGTGCTCTTCAAAGAGACGCGCAATGATGAAGTCGCTCAAAAATGCCTTGAGGCATTTGCTGGTTACGGTTTGACGCCAAAACAAATTAACGTTCGAAGCGGAGACCAGACATTCAATTACGAATTGTCTTTTTCGCTGTTCAATGGGAACGGAACGTTCCGGGTTTCTGCGGAAAGAATTGAGATGGTTTTTCAAAACGGCATAAGCGATAAAGATTTGGAAATCGTCCAAGATTGCATCGCAAAAACCTATGAACATGTTCCATTGCCGGAAATCAGCCATACTCTAATCTCGGCAAATGCACACGCCACGTTTCTGTCCATGGAACAGCTGACCCAATATCTTCAAAAATACTCAGATCCGGCGAGACAAGTTGTTTCGGGTGGAGTAATCGCTTATGTTTGTTGTACAAATTGGAAAGAGGAAATACGTTTCAGCATTGATAAGTCTGTGGCGTTTCCGGCGGGACTTTTTTTGACTTGGTCAACGACGGATCAAGGTGGTAAACCCACGCACGACGTGTTAAAAAACGTGAAAGATGCATTTGGGGAGGTGGTTGCAAAATTTGACCTGTCGTTTCCCCAAAATGATTGATTCATGAATGCCACGACAATTTTCAGGCCGAACTACGGATTTCAAACCAAGGGTTTTGCGACAAGCTTCGTCGAAGCTGTGCGGCGTTTGAATAACAGTTCTTTCTCGCCTCTGCCTTTAGGTCCGGAACCATTTTTTCCTGCGTCCCTTGAACCAACCGGCATTGCCGATTCCGTCAACCGTATTGTTATTGGAAGGTCAACGCCGTTGTCACATTCTTTGCGTCAACGTGTTGGAGAACTTTCCGATTTGAAGCCCAATTGGGACGGAGAAAAAGCAAAACCAATAAGAGCTCCTGTGCTGGGCGATGTGGTCGAATTTTTGCGGCGTTTAGCCCAGCACACCAGTACTCTTCGGGAGCCCTTTTTGGCTCCGACCTTTGATGGTTTTGTCCAAATTGAGTGGCATGATAAAAAACGATCCCTTGAGATGGAAGCCGTCAGTATGAGTTGGGCAGTCGTTGGCAGTTTGAATGGCAAAGACAATAAACGCCTTTATTTCGAGGCGGAATGCGAGCGGAGTGATTTTGACCAATTGGAAAAATTTTATGAATGGTTTGTGGGTAACGAACTAATATGGCCTTCGCGGTAGAGTCAATTTCGGATGACGCAAATTTGTTTCGCAGAATCCACAGGATTCACCTTACGCCAGAGGGGGTTATTTCCTCGCAGGCATATAACAACGAGCGGTTGTCAGTCAATTGGGAAAAATATTCTGATGCTCAAAGCACGGCTGACGAAAACTCCGTTGCTGTGACAGCATTGGTTTGTGGGGAATGCCGGAATCTAAATCAAACCATCGAGCATACCCCCATTGAACCGGAGCAACAATTTGGCCCCAACCAGGCGCATGCCGAAATCTGTGGGAACAAAAGCAAGACGATCCGACATCAATTGCGTGATTTGGCAAAAGTAGTTTGGCACCGTTGACAATTTTCTTGTTACGACACATCTTTACTATGAAATCGCTGCTGGAAATCGAAGAGGCCATCGCCAAACTGCCGGCCAAAGCGCGCTGTCAGCTTGTGCAGGACATTCCCGCGCTGTGTCCCGGCGAATTTCCGGAGGACGGCTGGGACGCCATCCTGAACGATCCCGCGCCGCGTCCCCGCTTGTCCTCGCTTCTCGACAAGCTGGATACGGAAATAAAACAACTTGGGTCCGCCCGATGCCACCTGGGCATCGCTTCACTTCAAAGGCGCCGCCTGTTCAAAAAGCCCATCGAGGAGATTTTTCAAACGAATGAGGATTGACGCCTGCGGAAAGTCCCACCAGACTTCGCATCACCATGAAAAAACTTTATTTGCTGGCCGTCCTGTTTGCGGCCCCGCTGTCCGTATTTGCCCAGGCGCGCCCGATGCCGCAGGCCACCAATGACGAATCCGGCTTTGTGTCCATTTTCGACGGCAAGACGCTCGATGGCTGGCAGGGCGATCTTAATTACTGGCGCGTGGAAGACGGCTGTCTGGTTGGCGAAATCACCCCCACCAATCTGATCAAGGTGAATTCCTTCATTGTCTGGCAAGGCGTCGCGCCGCGTAATTTTGAATTGCGGGCCGAGTATCGCATCTCCGACAACGGCAACAGCGGCATCAATTACCGTAGTGAAATGGCCACCAACTACGGTCCCTGGGCCATGCGCGGATATCAGGCAGACATTGACGGACGCAACGAATACACCGGCCAAAACTACGAGGAAAAAGGCCGGACATTTCTGGCCCGGCGCGGACAAATCACGCGCATCATCCCCGACCAGGCGCCGGAAATTATCGGCTCCCTGGGCACCCGCGGCGAACTGCTCTCGCTCATCAAAACCAACGACTGGAACGACTATCATGTCATCGTCAGCGGCAATGTGATGACCCACATCCTCAATGGCCGCGTCATGAGCGTGGTGATTGACGAGGATCCCACCGGCCGCAAACTCGACGGCCTCATCGGGGTGCAGGTCCACGTCGGCCCGCCGATGAAAATTGAGTTCCGCAACTTCCGTTTGAAAAAACTCGAAGATTGAATTTGGATAAAGTGGTGCAGGCGTCCCGCCATGCCCGGGGAGCGCGCCCGCCCCGGGCGCTGTTTTCCGCGCCCTCGCGGAAAACACGGGCGCAAGCGGCGCTCCCAAGCCTTCCCACCGCAAGGCTCGTCGTAATCAGCGCCCGCTCGTCTGTGACTGCACCAACACTTGAACCCGAAAGCCGAAGACCGAAAGCCGAATCAAGCGGAATTTCACCCGCACTTTTCCGGAACGGCGCAAATTCATTTCGGATTTCGGGCTTCTCGCGGATTTCGGGAACTCGGACTTCGGATTTCGGGTTGATCCGCTCCTGCGCCCGCAAATAAGGTCATACTTTTATTTGACCGGACCGTCGCCGTGCGTGATTATAGAGATGCCGATAATGTTGGGGGCGCACTGGTTTCGACCATGTGAACACGCCAGAGGCGGCATGCCGAGGAAGATGCGTTGGCCTCGTTAATCATTCGCATCAAAACTAAAAAGCTAACGAACAATTAGCCCTCGCGGCCTAAGCTGCTGCGACGTTCACTGGTGGACACCTGCTATGCTGGATGAACGCTATTTGCAGGCATGGTTGACAGCGGAGACCGCGCGTTGTTGACCGAGAAATCTCATGCGGACTAGGCAGTGCGATTCGAGTCCGGACGCCATCGCATAGCAGAAAACCTTCTCCGGGCTAAGCATGTAGTCGCGGCTGGTTGGTTGACTTGGGACGCGGGTTCAATTCCCGCCGCCTCCACCATATTTATTGCCTGTCTTGTGATTGGCACTGAAAGGATGGGACAAAGACGGGGCAATGTTCGCATGGGAATGAGTCAGCCTATCAACTTCGTTTTAGCGAACGCAATGCCAGCACCAGCGCGTCCACTTCCTCGCGCGTGTTGTAGAACGCGAGCGACGGACGGACGCTGCTTTCCAGCCCGAAATGGCGGATGGCCGGCAGCGCGCAATGATGCCCGGCGCGGACGGCGATGCCGTTTTTGTCCAGATGCCGCGCCACACTGTCGTTCGGCACCCCCGGAATGACGAAGGCCAGCACGCTCGCCTTGGTGGCCGCCGTGCCGATGGGCCGCAGCCCGGGAATCGTCGCCAGCGCCTGCGTGGCGTATTCCAGCAGGGCATGTTCGTATCCGGCAATGCCAGGAATGCCGACCTTGAACAAGTAATCAATCGCCGCGCCCAGTCCCACCCCCCCGGCAATATCCGGCGTGCCCGCCTCAAATTTTTCCGGCGCGTGCTGGTAGATCGTTTTCTCGAAGCGCACGTCCTTGATCATGTGTCCGCCGCCCTGCCACGGCGGCATGGCTTCCAGCAACGGCGCTTTGCCGTAGAGCGCGCCGATGCCAGTCGGGGCAAACACCTTGTGCCCGGAGAAAACGTAAAAATCCGCGTCCAGCGCACTCACGTTGACCGGCAGATGCGGCGTGGATTGCGCGCCATCCACCAAAACCGGCACGCCCCGCGCGTGCGTCAGCGCAATGATCTGCTCAACTGGATTGATGGTGCCGAGCGAATTGGAAACATGCGCCACGGAAACAAATTTTGTTTTGCCGCCGAGCAGTTTTACAAACTCTTCAAGGATCAGTTCGCCCCGGTCGTTGATGGGAATGACGCGCAGCGTTGCGCCCACCTGTTCGGCCAGCAACTGCCACGGCACAATATTGGCGTGATGCTCCAGTTCGCTGACGATGATTTCATCGCCCGCGCCAATGTTCTTCCGGCCATAGCTTTGGGCGACCAGATTGATGGCCTCGGTGGTGCCCCGGACAAACACAATTTCCTTGGCATCGGCAGCGCCGAGGAACTTGCGGACTTTCTCGCGGCCGGCCTCAAACAGGCCGGTCGAGCGCGTGGCGAGCGCATGCGCCGCGCGGTGGATGTTGGAATTGTCGCGACCGTAAAACTGTGAAGTCGCGTCAATCACCGCCTGCGGCTTGTGCGTGGTGGCGGCGTTGTCCAGCCAGATCAGCGGCTTGCCGTTGACCAGTTGATGCAGCGCGGGAAAATCGCGGCGCACGCCTTCGACATCGAACTTCGGAACCGGCGCGCCGGTTTTCGGATACGACTGGCAGGCCAGCGGCGACTTGCCGGAAACGTCACTGCCGCGCAGAAAATAATATTCCGGGGTGGCCGCGGATTCGGCGGCGGGCAAATTCAGCAGCGCATTCCCGTTCGTGGTTTTGGCGTCCGACTTTGTCCCTTTTGGGCGGTAATCCCCGTTGCAGCGCGGTTCGCCAAACGCATAGCTGTCGCCGGAATCCGGCGCGTGCGCCCCCGTCGGCGTTCTTTCCGGCTGGGAAGCGGGTTCGGACGCCGGCTGGGACAATTTGGGCGCGGCGGGCTGCGCGCTGGGATGCACCGGCGGCACGGCTGGATTTGCGTCCGAAGCGGAAACATCCGGCAGGTTTGCAACGTTGGGAATTTCCAAAGGCACAGACGGCGCTGCTGTTGGCCGCCCGCCGTGGCTCCGGCCCGTAAACGCCTCTGCCACCAGTTTCGCGACCAGATCGCTGTGCGCCGCTTCGCCCGCCGCCGGTTCGGCGGTGGCCGAAGCCGGGCCGCTATTTGGCACTGTAGTCATAGTAATTATTGACTACGACATTGTCCAAACGGGCGATGGCATCCGTGGTCAGCACGCTGGCGGAGAAGTAGCGCGTGACCAGATGGGAGGCGATGGAATTTTCATTCGTGCCCATGTACCGAACGGACAGGCCGGGTTCCACCTCGCCGGTGACGCCGGTCTTTTGCAAGCCAACGACCCCCTGCTCCGCTTCGCCGACGCGCAGCAACAAAATACTTGTGGAATGATTCTTCACCTCCAGCTTGTTGCTGGGAATCAGCGGCACGCCGCGCCAGGTGATGAACGGCGTTCCGAACAAATGCACCGTCGGCGGCGGCACGCCCCGGCGCGTGGCTTCGCGGCCAAAGGCAACAATCGCCTTGGGATGCGCGAGAAAAAAGGCCGGCTTCTTCCAGACGAGGCCCAGCAGCTCGTCCAGGTCATCCGGCGTCGGCGAACCTTTGCGCGTCTTGATGGTTTGCGACGCATCCACTTCCTTAAGCAGGCCGAAGTCAGGACTGTTGATGAGTTCCCATTCCTCCTTTTCCTTCACGGCTTCGACCGTGAGCCGGATTTGCTCGCGGAGCTGGTCAATCTTGTTGCTGTACAGATCGGTTACGCGCGTGTGCGTGCGCAGCACCGTTTGAATCGTGCTCAAATGATATTCGCGCGGGTCCGGATCGTAATCCACAAAGGTCGTCGGCAATTTGGGTTCGCCGCCGTCCACGGTGAGCAGGTCCACCTTGACCTCGCCAAATTCATTCGCCGGCTGGCCTTTGGCGGCCTTGGCCACGCGGTTGACGCGATAGACGCCGCCATCCACGTCCACCCACGGCAGCAGTTTGTTCAGCCAGCGCGGCGTGATTTCCGTCATCTGCGGGACGGTGACGGTGGCGGTGGCGAGGTTGCGCGCAGCGGCGGCACTCAAGCTCAAGTTGTTTGCGGTGCTCATAGTTTTAATTTATTGGAGTTGGATCTAAGAAAGCCCATACGGATCAGGCGCGGGATGCTGAAAGCGAAACGACGAAGCGACGGCGGAAGGACGGAGGAAAATCATTTTTCCCATCACCGCCGGCATCTGGACACGACTCGACATGAATTCACTTTCGTTTTCATGGGAGCTTCCAGTGGACCGGTCAGCGCCGTGAGATTTTGTTTTAAGAAGTGGCGTTGACGCCTGCCATGACTATGAAATTCCCGCTGGCAATTGTCAACTCCTGAAGAATGGCAATTCAGCGGCCAAGTTGTAATGACAAATTGCGCGCGGCGGCAAAGTCCGGTTGAAGTTGCAGCGCGCGTTCAACGGCGTCGCGAGCTTCGGCCGTGCGGCCAAGCTGCGATAGAATGGTCGCCTGGACATAGGGAATCAGCGGATCGTCTGGCTCAATTTTCCCGGCGTGTTCCAACGCCGCCAGCGCGCCGGCCGGGTCGTGCTTTCTTTCCCTCGCCAAACCAAGATTATACCAGGCCTGCGCGTGTTTTGGATTCAGTTGCACGGCGGTTTCAAGTTCAGCAACCGTCGCCGTCAAGTCCCCCTCTCCATTGAGCGCGAGCGCCAGTTCGTAGCGATACTCGGAATCGCGTGGATTGAGGCGCACCGCTTCCATCAATTCCTCAAGCGCATTACTGCCCTGGCCGAGCAGGTTGCAAGTCAGCGCCAGCTCGCGATGAATCGGCGCTGACTGGGTATCCCACGTGACCGCCTTGCGATAATGCGTCAGCGCGTTGGTCAAATCGTTCCGGCCCACAAAAAATTCCCCTTTCTGCATTTGTCCGGCGGGCTCGTCGGCGTTTTCATCCAGGAAGTAATTCAACTCTTCTCCGGCGCGGCTGTGCAAATCCAGTTCGCCGCGCAACGACCACGCGGCCGCGACGCGAACCGAGCGAACCGGGTCTGCCAGACGCGACCGCAAAGCTGAAATCACGGCTGCATTCAGCGGCTGCGCCGTGGCATCCAGCACATGCGCGGCCTTGGTCCGCACCAGCGCGTTCGTGTCACCCAGACTTTTCAGCAAACCGGCCTGGACTTCCGGATTGGCCGGCCACGGTTCAAGCTGGTTGACGATGGCTGCCCGCCAATAAGGCGGCTCGTTTCCAGCGAGCAATTTCAAAAGCGGCGCAATTGCCGCCGGATCACCGGTGCGGGCGAGCGCGATCGTGCGTGTCCGCTCGCGGCGCGCACCAAGCACCCGGTCCATGTTCGTGCCATACCATTTCTGCGTTGCCTCCAGAGTCCAGTCCACGCTCTTGTCCGGATGACAGCGGTTGCAGGCATTGGGCAGGCCAAGCTCCTTGGTAAGCAGCGGATCGGGACTCGTGAAGCCATGATCACGGCGCCAGTGCCGCTGCATATAGGGCGTCTGCGGCATGTGGCAGTTGACGCATTCACCGCCGGTTTCCGGGAAAGCTTTGGAATTGTATTTCGTCAGGTCGGCCTCAATCAATTTTCCATCCGCGCTGTAACCTCGAACTTTATGGTGGCTGTGGGCGACAGGATCAATCGCCGGCGCGTTGGTGTTGCCGCCGCCGTGGCATTGCAGGCAAATCCAATTTCCGGGCAGGCGGATTTTTGCCGTGTGCGGATTGTGACAGTTCAGGCAATAGACTCCGGACGCATGCATCCGGCTGCCCAGAAAGGAAGCGTATTCGTAATCCTCCTCGCGAATCTGGCCGTCGGCATAATACAGTTCGCTGCCATCCACCATGTCCAAATCATATTGATCCAGGAAATCATCGCCCGGCTGGAAATCGCCCGTCAATTCCGCGCGCCGCGAATGGCATTCGCCGCAATTGTCCAGCACCTGCTGATGGTTCAACTTTGCCAGCGTCGGGTCTTTCGCGCCCGATTTGCCGAATTTTTTCTGCCATTCGTTGTGCGCCCGCAGCGGGCCATGACAGGCTTCGCAACCGACGGTCATTTCGGCCATCGTGGTATGATAACTGTCGGTTGCCTCGTCGTAATTTTTTTGCAGCCGCGTATTGTGACAGCTCGCGCACATGAAATTCCAGTTCGCGCCGCGCCCGGTCCAGTGTCCCCATTCGCCCGGCTGGCGATCGTCCTCGCCGTTGACGTTAAACCATTGATTTGAGCGTGGATCGTAGGATGCCTCCAGCGTCTGGAAACGTCCGCCGGGAAATGGAATTAGAAATTGCCGCAACGGAGCGTTGCCGATCACTCGTGCCACCGCGCGAATTTCGGGCTGGTGGGAAAGGCCGACCGACGTAACCACGGCAGTGTCGTTGCTCCAGTTCACTGAAGAGGATTGGGTTCCATGTTTGAACGCTCGCGCCGGATTGAAAGCCGGTTCGTCCATTACCGGCTCGACGAACCTTTCGGCCAGTCCATGATTGGACTCCGCCCATTGGCGAAATTCCTCCGCATGGCAGTCCTTGCAACTTTCCGAGCCACCGTACTGCGCGAACAACGCTTGCTCCCGAATATCCTCCTGTTTTGAACATCCCAAAACGCACGCCATGAAAAAGGACAGTCCAACCACCGCAGCCCCGCTCAAAATTTCCGGCGCCTGGACGAATCTGTGAGACCGAAACGACCTCACGAATTTTCAGTCCTCTCCTTCCGTCACGACCAGTTGCTGCGGCGTGGTCTGAATGCTCCCGGCGGAATTGGTGGCGAACAGAGAGTAAAAACCCGAGTCCAAAATCTGAGCATTGCCAATCCGAAAGATGGCGTTGGTTGCGCCCGCGAGCGGCTCATAGCCCCTGCCGTGATCCACTTTCCATTGCCGGGCGGGCGGCGGTGTTCCGCCCACTTCCGCCGTCATGGTCACGATGCGCGTGACGATGTTTGTTCCCGGCGAATCGGTGTCGGTGTCGCGGATAATAAAGGGAGCAACGGCGGCAACCGGCCTGATCTTTGGCGATGATGGGCTGGCATTGTCCGTTTGGGAATCCGGCTCCTTTGGGCTCTCAATTTGCATTGCGGGCCGGATTTGCGAGCGCCCCCAGCTCGTCAGCCCGATGATTAGCGCCAGAATTCCCAGACCGAACAGGGCGGCCGTTATTTTTTTTGCGGAGGTGTTCATAAATGGTTTCGGGAAAAATCCATTCCCGGCGTCCGGAGGAAAATCCGCCGGACGCGCGGGAATGGACCTGAATCCTTTATGGGATGTAAGGTGTGACCTGGTAGAAGTAGTGATCGGCGTTCGCCGCCGCGTCTGTCAATACGGTGTTGGTGATTACGAGCGCGCTGTTCGTGCCGGGCGGGATGGTGGTGGTGGTCACGGGCACCCATGCCAGCGGATTGTCGAGGTCGGGCGAGCGCCACAGGGTGAGCGTATAGTCGAGTGATTTTTGATCCGGATATTGCGGCGGCACTGCGGGGGCCGCAAAGTCCGGCGTATTCGCGTTCGTGCTGATCTGCGCATACTGTTCATTGACATAAAAGGCGCCGTTGCTGAACACGACATTATTGACCGATGGGTAGGGAATCAACGTGCGGCGGTATTGGTTGTTCTCAAACGTGACGGATCGTCCCAAATTCAGCCGGAGCGAATAATAGTTGGATTGCGCGATGGCCGTGAGCGGTGCGGCGAGAAGATTGGTGTATTCGTAGGGATCACTCGACAAGTCATAAAACCGCTCGTTGGAAACATCGTTGGTATGGTTATAGAAGTGGATGAGCTTGAACTGCCCGTTGCGCAGGGTGATGCCATCCGAGGCGGCGCTTTGATTGAATTGTTCCTCAATGACGAAGGGGGTGGGCCGGATTACGTCTGCCCGCAGCGCCGGCAGCAGACTGACGGAATCAATGACCACGTTCGTCGGCAGCGTGGCGGCGACATTGATGCCAGCCAGCTCTTGAATCGTGGAAAACAAATCCGGTTCATTAACCAGCGTGTCGTTGGTGCGCCCGGGGCTTGCCACATCCGGTCCGGCGACGATGAGCGGCGTGCGCGAGCCGCCCTCAAAGATGGTGAACTTCGCGTGGCCATTGCCGACAAGTGTTTCCGGCACATTGGTATTTACGAAGGGCCGCTGCTGGACGGCGATGGGCGTCCCGTTGTCGCCGATGAAAATAACGTCGGTATTGGTCAGACTGATTGAATTGAGCACCACGCCGATCTCGGTGTCCAGTGACTGGATCATCGCCTCGTAGTAAGGCCGGGTGTTGGTGCTGACATCCTGGGTTGTGCCGCTCAGGTTGATATATTTCGGTGAAATCAGCAGGTTCGTCGGCGGCAAATGATAGGGCGAGTGCGGCGCGTTGAAGGCCAGCCAGACAAACCAGCGATTCGTCCCCTGCGACGCAATAAAATTGGTGGCGTCGTGGACCTGGTCCACCGTCGTATAATTGGTCGTATTGAAAGAAATGCCATTCGACCACTTCGTCCAGTTAAAGTAACTGGCGACCTGTGGACTGTAAAAACCCTGGTAGTTCGTCCAGCCACCCGTCAGCCACGGTGAATTGGCGTCATACACGTTGGTGGTCGTGCCGCCCAGGTGCCATTTGCCGAACGAGGCCAGCGCATATTGCGGGGCATTGGTCGCAAATGCCCGGGGCAGGGTGTATTCGTTGCTGCTCAACACCGGGGTGCTGGGACTGGGACTGGGGTTGATGGCCACGCCGACACCTGTGCGGAAAGAATCCCGCCCCGTGATGATGCAGGCGCGCGATTGCGAGCACGATGGCCGGGCGTAGAAGTGGGTGAATACCACGCCGCTCTGCGCCAGTGCGGTGAGGTTGGGCGTATAGGGAATTGACGCCCCGGTGTTGGTGCTGTTGAAACTCGACAAGTTGTCCCAACCGAGGTCGTCGGCGATGAGCAGCAGGATGTTGTTGGTTTGCGCCGGGACAGCCGGGACAAGCGCGAGCAGGGCAATAAAAATTGCCGTCGCCGATTTCAAGCCCAGGCGGAAATATCCGCCGGGGAGATTTGTTTTTACGGGGTCAGTTTTCATTTTCAGTTTGTTTTTTGTTTGAGTTTTTTGTGTTTGTTGTTCACCTCCCTTCGTTGGGTCGGAAATTCAGATTTTCAGATTTCAAATGGTCCAATCCAGCGCAGCTTCGATTTTCCGCGCGGATTTGTCGCGGATAACCAGTTGTTTCTCCTCATAAACCACCAATGAATCAGGCGGCACGCTGTGCATGAGAAACACGTTGGCCCCGATGGTCGAGTTCGCCCCGATCACGGTTTCGCCGCCGAGAATCGTCGAGTTTGGATAAATCGTCACGTTGTCCTCCACGTTCGGATGACGTTTGCCGCCCTTGACGATGTGGCCCGCCTCGTCCCTGGCAAAGCTTCGCGCGCCGAGGGTGACGCCATGATAAAGCTTTACGTGGCTGCCGATTTTGCAGGTTTCGCCAATGACCACGCCCGTGCCGTGATCTATAAAAAAGTGCGAGCCGATTTTTGCGCCCGGATGAATGTCAATACCCGTGCGGCCGTGCGCCCACTCGGTCATCATGCGCGGGATGATCGGCGCGCCGGCCGCGTATAAAACATGCGCGAGTCGCTGGATGGCGATGGCTTCAATGAAAGGATATGACAAAATGATCTCCTCGCTGTACAGCGCGGCGGGGTCGCCTTCGTAGGCGGCCTCGATATCCGTGCGCAGCCGCTCGCGCACCTCGCCCAGCGAGTGAAAAAATTGCCGGACAATGGGCGGCGTGCGCCCGGTTGGCTTCTTCGGGTCGCCGATCCGGACGCTCTTGCGGACCTGGTCTTCGAGCTGGATGCCGACACCCGAAATCCGCTCGCGGGTCAGCTCTGCCAACGTGCCGTGATGCACCGCGTCGTCATCGTGAAAGCCGGGAAACAATAATTGCAACAGCCCCTCGCAAATTTGCCCAACGGCGCGCGTGGACGGCATGTTGTGCGCGTCGCGGTTGTTCAGGCCGCCGACCGCCGCGTAGGAGGCCAGCAACTCCGGCACGAACTGGTCATAAAATTTGTCTTCAAAGCCGGGACGCGCGGGAACATTTATTTCGTGGTCTTGGGCCGGCTCCGTGGCGATGGCGCGGTTCAAATTTTCCCGGGCAGTTTTAATTTGGGATGGCATGATTTTAGTGCTTTCAAAATTTTCCAGGTTTCCGGCGCGCACACGGCATTCAGCGCCGGAAACCCGTCCGCTCCAAACGATATGGGCGGAAATATGTGGGTGTTCAATCTACGCCCGCCAGCGCCCAGTCGAGGCGGCGCAACTGCTCGCGGATTTTGCGCCGTTCGTAACGGTGTGCAAAAGCTTTGGTGCCGGAACGGACCGGAGTGTGTTTGAGTTCGACCGCGTTTGCCGCCGGGCCGCCGTTTTTCTGGTTGAATTGAGTTTTCATGTTGGTTGCAATTTTAGTTTGCTGAGATGGCGCGGGTGGCGAAGAAGACCCGCCACCCGCAGCGCAACTCCTTTAGTTTGAAATGTCCAGTTCAGAGCCGGACGGGTTGTGGAAATGACCAAAGCCATCGCCGCCGCCACCTTCGAAACGATCCCGGAGGTGCGGGCCATGCAGGAGCACATAGGCGGCGACTTTGACGCCGAGCGCCTGGCCCTGGAGGTTGTCAAACGAATAATGGATTCCGCCGTAAATGCGGCTGAGACCGTTTTCGGATTCGCCCTGGCTCAGCGAATTAATTGTCCGGGCCGGTTCCCCTGCCGTGGTGGTATGCAGTGTCAAGGTGTTCCAGTCGCCAAAGAATAGTTGCAGGATCGTAAAGCCGGCATCCACTGTCCCGCTGTGGCCACTCGGATAATCCGGATGAGGTGGCGTGGCAATCAGCGGCGTCCAGTTGTCATAGCCATTGGTGACCGAACCGTCTGGGTTTGCATTCAAGGCCGTCACCGGTCGCCAGAACAGGTAGGTGTATTTGGCATCCCACACCGCGATGCGGGCATCGGCCACCGCGATGTCTGTCAGCGCAAATACCAGCGCATTTTCTTCCAGGGGAGTGCCCTGATCAATGGCCAGTTCGCGCGCAGCCTCATTCACGGTCAATTCCGCATCCTGTTTGAAGAATTGGGCAATGTGAGTCTGGTCAACGGTACGCACATTATTTGAAACTGAACCGATGTTTTTCACTTCGGCCAGCGCCTGGTTGTATTGCCAACTGCCCACCGCGGGCGGCGGCCCAGGCCGGAACCGGCTGCCGGCATCCAGCACAAATGGCGTGACCGAACCCCACTGTTCGTTGATGCCCGGCGCAAATCCTGTCGGCGTTGGACGCCATTGCCCAACCCCCGGATTGGCCGGGCCGGGATAGCTGACATTTGGGCTTGAACCATCATTCGCACGCAATGCGATGATATCCGCCGCCGCCGCCGAACCCGCCGCCAGTCCGCCGCCAATCGGCCCATCGGTAATAATGGTGAGGCTGTCTATCAGCGCTGCATCCAGTGCGGCTTGCTGGCTTGGGAAATAATTGACCAGCACATCATGCGCCGCCTGCGCTGCCGCTGCCTGAGCCGAACCGGAATTGGTCCCGGTGTAATGATAGGGCGTGCCAAACCGCCGGATGGAGTCCACGGCGTCATAGACTGCAATCGCTTCAATCGCGTCAATGCGCGAGCCAAGGTTGCTGTTTAAGCCGGCCGTTTTAGTGGCGTTGAGGGTGGTCAAATTCCAGTCCGTAATGACATCCGCAGTTGCTGGAATGGCTGCCACTGACAGCAAAGTCACCGCCAGGGCTGTTATTGAGGAATATTTTTTATTCAGTTTCATTGTTTCTTTTGGTTGGTTGTTGTCGTTTCCCCAAAAGCCGGTCCGACCGGATTCCGCTCCGGCCCTAGACCAGCCCTATTGGGCGTTACACCTCCCATGGCAGGGTCGGAAAAATTCTTTGCAGCGGAGAGCGGCGGCGGCAGAAATTCCCGCGCGAAAATGACGATGTCCGCTCCCGTGTCCAGCGGCTTTTCGAGCGCAGGCAGGTTCCAGGTTTTCTGTTGAAAATCAAACTGGCTGAAAAGCAGCAGGCGGCTCACACCCGTTTGGGCTGCGGTCGGTTGACGACGGACTGTGTTCCTAAAAAATGACATATTAACGATTTCATTTTCATTTTGAACCTCCAGTCGTCCGGTGGGCGTTTATTAATTGCAGCCTGTATTTAATCGCTGCAACTGATAGAGAATAACTCAAACAACGACTATGTCAATAGTTATTATAAATTTAATAAAACTTTAAAAATAACGAAATAAAATGGTCTATATTTTAATTAACGACAATGTTGAGCGTTATTAAGAAGCTAATTTTAACGTCTTGGCGCGGGAACTTATTGGGTGGCCAGGCCGACTTTGGTGATGTCGAGCGTCTGGAGGGTGTCCAGCACGGCCACCATGCCCTGATATTCCACTTCGTCCGAGCCCTTGACCACCACCGGCAGGTCGGGATTGTCCGCTTTCAGCGCGGCCAGCCGCTCCTTCAACTGCGCCACCGTCACCACTTGTCCGTTCAGCGTGATCTGGCTGCTCGCGCTCACCTCGATCCGCGTGATCTTGGGCTTCTCCTTGTTCGGCGGCGGCGGCTTGCCCGACGGCAGGGTCATCTCCAGA
>Ga0181520_10002454_pt1 | contig 34337 bp, 24 predicted proteins | sample PEATcosm2014_Bin_29_FD_132451 | JGI IMG/M metagenome (GOLD analysis project Ga0181520, IMG submission 132451) | Peatland microbial communities from MTU Mesocosm Facility, Houghton, MI, USA - PEATcosm2014_Bin02_30_metaG | ecosystem: Environmental > Terrestrial > Soil > Wetlands > Peat | place...
ATGCGCCGCTCCATGGAGCGCATGAAAAATCTCGAAGGCCGCCTGCGCGCCGGCATGACCCGCAACAAAGTCAGCCCTGAGGCGCAGGACAACATCGTACACAGCATCTCGTCCTTCGCCATGTATGGCTTTCCGGAATCGCACGCCGCCAGCTTCGCGCTGATCGCCTATGCATCCGCTTACTTGAAGGTTCATTTCCTTGCCGCATTTACTTGTGCGCTACTTAACAATCAGCCAATGGGCTTTTATTCGCCCGCCGTGCTCATCAAGGATGCGCAGCGCCACGGCCTGCGCGTGCGGCCCATCGACATCCAGCGTTCGCAAGCCATTTGTTCGTTGGAAGAAGAGGCCGATCAATCAATCTCCCTGCGCATCGGCTTCAACTATGCGCGCGGCATGCGCGCCTCATCCATCGACGCTTTGCTCGACGAGCGCCATCAGCGCGGACCATTCGCTTCCGTTGACGATCTTGCGCAGCGCGTCCCCGTCCTCAACCGCAAGGAACTCGTACAGTTAGCCCGCCTCGGCGCGCTGAACCCGCTCGATCGCGTTGACCATCGCCGCGACGCGCTCTGGCAGGTAGAAGAAGCGGCGCGCGGCACGGGCCCCCTGTTGCGCGGCGCCTCTTCCACCCAGCAAAAGCCTTCGCCGCTGGCCGCCATGACCACCGAGGAGCGCATCGTCGCCGATTACTCCGGCGCGGGACTCACCACCGGCCCGCATCCCATGGCCTATCATCGCCCCGCCTTGCGCGCCAGCCACATTCTCGCCACATCGGATCTGTCTGACTATGGCTCCAAAACCTCTGTCCACATCGCCGGCTGCGTCATCGCCCGCCAGCGCCCTGGAACCGCCAAAGGCTTCGTCTTCCTCTCTCTCGAAGACGAAACCGGCATCGCCAACATCATCCTCACGCCCGATCTCTTCGAGCGCGACCGCCTGATTGTCACCCGCAACCGGTTTCTGCTCATCGCAGGCAAAGTGCAAAACACCGATGGCGTAATCCACGTCAAGGCGGAGAAGATCACTCCGCTGGAAATTACCGCGGCCGCCACCTCATCGCATGACTTTCACTAACGCCGCCAACTCGCCCCACCGAACCACCGAAAAATTCTTTACCCGCCCGTACCCACTCAGGTACGCCTTTTCATTAAAATTCCATGCTCGCCGCATTGACTCCCGCCTTCCAAGGCGCTAATCTCTACCCCAGAACGACTTTTGCCACCGAATTTGGTAGCCCACTCCAACCCGCGCTTTCGTCCCCCAGCAGGGATCGCCAACCTCCTGCCGGGCTCCCCAACGAGAGGTTTCTGCTCGATGCGGCGGTTGGCCGGCTGTCGCGTTGGCCTCCCGGTTCGCGCCCAACTCTATAGCTATACAAAATATGCCCCAACACTCGATTTCAATCCCTCGGAACTTCCACTCACCCCAACCCAACGCCCCATCGGAGGCCATCGAAAACATTGAAGATCGCTTTGGAGATCACGCCCAACCTGGAGCCCCTCTTCGGGACTCGCGATGAAAACCTCAGGCTTATGGAAGACTCGCTCGGTGTGCGCATCGATCTCCGCTCCGACGCCGTTCACGTCGAAGGCCCGCCCGCCGCCGTCGAGCGCGTCCGCGGCATCTTCTCCGACTTCGAGGCTCTCCGCAAGCAGGGCGTCAACCCCCACAACGGCGAACTCAACGGCCTTCTGCGCCTCGTCGTCACCGACTCCGCCACCACCCTGCGCTCGCTCGCCGATAGCGGCAAGCAGCGCTCGGCCGGCGTCAAGCGCACCGTCCAGCCCCGCTCCATCAATCAGCGCAAATACGTCGAAGCCATCGAGCAGAACGACATGGTCTTCGGCGTTGGCCCCGCCGGCACCGGCAAAACCTACCTCGCCGTCGCCATGGCCGTAGCTGCGATGAACGCCAAAAAAGTCAGCCGCATCGTCCTTGTCCGCCCGGCAGTCGAGGCCGGCGAGCGCCTCGGCTTCCTTCCCGGCACGCTGCAAGACAAAGTCGATCCCTACCTGCGCCCGCTCTACGACGCCCTCTACGACCTCCTCGACCCGGAAAAGGTCGACAAAATGCTGGAAAAGAACGTGATCGAAGTGGCCCCGCTGGCCTTCATGCGTGGCCGCACCCTCAACGACGCCTTCATCATCATGGACGAGGCGCAGAACACCACCATCGAGCAGATGAAGATGTTCCTCACCCGCATGGGCAACGGCTCCAAAGCGGTCATCACCGGCGACATCACCCAGATCGACCTGCCCAACCCGCGCAAATCCGGCCTGCTCGACGCCATCAACATCCTCGACGGCGTCGAAGGCATCCAATTCTGCCACTTCGAGGACTCGGACGTCGTCCGCCACGCCCTGGTGCAAAGAATCGTCCGCGCCTATGAGTCCGTCAAATCCCAGCAGCAGGAGCTGCCGCTCAGCGCCGGCGAAGCCATCGAAGTCGGCCTTCCGCCACGCGAAAACCGCCCGCAGCCCCAGCCCCTGCATCCGCCCAAGCCGCAGTAGGCGGTTGTCCAAGGTCTGACTAACCCAAAATGATTGGGTGCCCCATGTCTGGATTTTCAGACATGGGATTCGATGAACCTCAACCAGTCGGTTGCCCCCGGTCTCGGAGATACAAACTCTTTTCTCCCATAGACAATGGGTGCCCCCGGTCTCGATTTTGAGACCGGGGAACCGGGCGCGCCTCGACCGGAATCTACGCGGCCGGATTACGCATCCAACGGCAAAGGAGCGTGATGGTCCGAACCGAATTTCTTCGCTACGACGGCGCGCTGAAGCGCAATCCCAGTGTCGATGCCTGGCTGCAAAAGCATCAGGGCGAGTTAGGAGAGATCGCGCGCCAATGGTTTCAGGTGATGCGCGATTGCGGCAACGATGTCAGCGAGCTCCTCCATGACGGATCTCCCGTTGCGTGCCTGGGAGATCTCCCCTTCGCCTACGTCAATGTCTTTACGGCTCACGTAAATGTTGGTTTCTACCAGGGTGCGGCGCTGCCCGATCCAGCTCACCTGCTGCAGGGCACGGGCAAGTTCATGCGCCATGTAAAACTCAAACCTGGAACACCCGCGAACGCCGCCGCTCTAATCCGACTCATCGAAGCAGCTTATTCAGATATCAAGTCGCACTTCGAAACAGTTAGCTCATTGAAGTTGACCGGCGATTTTACCCGGTTGGCGCATCGCAAAACCAGCCCGCGTCGCAAAGCCGCGTAAACTCACGTCGCGCTGATCCAGCGTTAGCGTAGAATTGAAAATGAGCGAAGCCGCATGGATTGCGCCTCCGTGTACGATGATCCTTCTGGACCCCGACCTGGACCCCGACCCCGCGCTGGCATCAACTTCAGCGATGAAGACCTCTGCGTCCGGCCTCGGCAAAGCTCAAAAAATCCCTTCCGCCCGCACGCTCACCCGCTTTCTCGCACTGGCGCAAAAAACCGTCCGCCTCAAAGGCGAGGTCACGGTCCTGCTCACCACGGACGCAGCCATCCGCAAGCTCAACCGCCAGTTTCGCGGCAAGAACAAGCCGACGGATGTGCTTTCCTTCCCCGCGGAAGGTTTGGGCGCGGAAGGATACGCGGGCGATCTGGCCATCAGCGTTCCCACCGCGCGTAAGCAGGCTGTCCAGCAAAGCCACTCGCTATCAACGGAAGTCAAAGTGCTTATCCTGCACGGCCTGCTGCATCTGGCCGGCTACGACCACGAAGCTGATGAGGGCCAAATGGCTCGGCGCGAGCGGCTGTTGCGCGCCAAGCTGGATCTGCCGCAAGGCCTCATCGAGCGGATAGAGAATCCGGTTTCCAAAAAACGCCAAATCCCCCAAAAAACTGTCATCCTGAGCGACCGTGGCGTAGCGAAGGGTGTCGAAGGACCTGCGGTTCATCCTGCGAATCGGATCATCAAAGATCGAGTGCGGAAACCACATGCCTTAACCCGCAAAACGGGGGCCAAGTCATGACCCCATCCTTCATCCTCCTGATCCTCACGCTCGCCGCCATCGAGACGCTGGCCGCCTACATCAGCCGCGTCTACGCCGAATTCGGCAAAATCCTCACCCGCGAGATCGAAGAAAACCTCGACGCCTGGGAGGAGCTGGTCGAGCCGCACCTCGGCCTCACGCGCGATCACGCCGCCCTCTGTGCCCAGATCCTCCAGCAACTCTCCCTTGGCATCATCGCCCTCGAATTCGGCGCCATTCTCTTTGATCGCGGCGGGCTGACGCGGCCCAACACCGTTGAGATCGCTCAAGCCGTTCTCGGCGTTGTGCTCGTCATCGTATTTTGTAATCAGTTACTTCCAACGCTACTCTTCGACCGCACACGGGGCCGTTGGGCGGGGCGCCTGATCTGGCCGATTCGCTTTCTTCTCTGGCTGATGACCCCCATCACCGTCTTCGTCCGCTTTTTCTACTCGGTGGCCGCGCTGGCCGAGGAGCCGGTCACCGCGGAAGAGGAGACGGAAGCCGATGTCGAGGCGCTGCTGGAAGCTGGCGAAGAAGAGGGCATTCTCGAAGAGAGCGACCGCGAGTTGGTCCGCTCGGCCGTCGAGTTCGGCGACAAGCTGGTGCGCGAGGTGATGACGCCGCGTCCTGAGGTCTTCTCCGTCCCCTCGAATCTCACCCTGGAAGCCTTCCTCGAAGAGCTGCGCGAGCACAACTTTTCTCGTGTCCCGGTCTACGAAGACTCGATCGACAACATCACCGGCATAGCCTTTGCCCATGACCTGCTGCAAGTGGCCGACACCGAGGCCAGCACCCGTACCGTGGCCACTTTGGCGCGCGAAGCGGAGTTCGTCCCGGAGACCAAGCGCGTCTACGAGCTGCTGCGCGAGATGCAGCGCGAAAAGCAGCACATGCGCATCGTCATCGACGAGTACGGAGGTGTCTCGGGTCTCGTCACCATCGAGGACCTGCTCGAAGAGATCGTCGGCGAGATTCACGACGAGCACGAGGAAGATGCTCCCATCCTGGAGGCGCAGCGCGAGCCGCATGGCGTCTGGATGGTTCCCGGCAGCTTTCCCGTCGATCAACTGTCCAGCCTTTTCGGCGATCAGGCCAGCCTCGGCAACCTGGACGAAGCCTACGAAGCCACCACACTCGGCGGCCTGGTCAGCGAAGTCGAAGGCCGCATCCCGCTTCCGGGCGAGGTCGTTCTGCTGGAATCCGCCGGCCTCCGCATCGAAGTCGTCGCCTCGACAGATCGCCTCGTCGAACGCCTGCGTGTCTTTCCGCCTCCCAGCGAGAGATCTGCAGCCTCCGGGGCGGACACTATCTCGCCTGATAGAAAGTAATGCGTACCGCGGGGTGATCGGCGTCGCCCACGATGCTGAGCACGCCCACGAACGTTCCCTCGGTCAGCCATTCGTACGCTCCTTTGGGCGCTTCAAAAACAGGCCGTGTAAAGATCTTGCCCGCGCCACAAAGCATACCCTTGTTGGTGACGTAGATGATCGTGCCGTCCTCGGCTTGCAGCCTGTACTCCGCCGAGAGCGAGCTGCAGCCATTGGGTAAATTAAGCTGCCAATCCCACCCTCCCGGCAAAACTTTGCCCTTCAGCTTAGCGCCGGTCACGCTGCCTCCAGTGATTGGAACATACTGGCGGTGGCCAAAGGCGGTGTCACCGACCACAACGGCTTTGTCCAGAGTCACCAGTTCTTCAAAGGCCAGCTCCAGCTTGGGCGCGGCGTCGGTAGCTGGAGTTGCGCCAGATTGAGCGGCGCAACAGACTGGAGCCATAACAAAAACCAGCGCAAGCAGCCCTTTGGCAGACATTCCGAATCGATCTCTCATCACAAAACCTCCTTGACCTCATCCTTAATCTTTTGCGCCTTCCACGTCCGCCACTCTTCGGCAGTGATCTCCCAAATCTCGGATGAAAGGCGGCCAGAGACGTAATCCTTCTCGATCAAACCCACCAGCCGCATACCCTGCCGCTCGGAGATGCGCCGGGAAGCTGCATTGGCCGCCGCCTTGGCCACGCGCAAAACCGGAAAGTGCAGCGTATCAAACCAGAAATCGTTGGCCCAGGCGCAGGCCTCGCTCATCAAGCCTCGCCCTTGCCACGGCAATCCAAGCCAGAAACCGCGATTGTCTTCTTTGCCTTTGACCAGGCTGATCAACCCGATCAATCGCGATGGCCCGCTTCGAAGCCGAAGGGTCCAATGCCAAGCCTCGCCGCGTTCCATCTGCGGCAAGGCAATCTCCCGGCAATAAAACGCCGCTCCATCGGACGGATAAGGCCAAGGCACGCGATTCAGCAGAAAGCGCACGATCTCCCAGTGAGGGAATAACTCCTGAATCTGAGGCGCATCGCCAATCTCCAGTGGGCGCAGCAACAGGCGTTCGGTTGTGCCTTCAGGGATCATGAGCCGATTGTAGCAAGGAAAATCTTCGATCTTTCACGCAGAAATCCGCAAAGATCGACTCTCTGCGGAGATCCCAACAATGCGTCGGAAGATCCGTTTACACACTCATCGTGGTCGGTAGAATCTCATCCACATCCACCCACTCGGTGGGATAGTTGCCGGTGTAGCAGGCGGTGCAATAGCCGGTTTGCTCCTCGCCCCGGCAGCATTGAAGCAGGCCGTCCAGAGACAGGTAGGCCAATGAATCGGCCTCAATAAAGCGGCGAATCTCTTCAATGGAGTTGTTGGCGGCGATCAGTTCGCGCTTGCTGGGCGTATCCACGCCGTAAAAGCAAGGCGAGATGGTGGGCGGACAGCTGATGCGCAGATGGACCTCTTTGGCTCCCGCGCCGCGCACCATGCGCACAATTTTGCGGCTAGTGGTGCCGCGAATGATCGAGTCGTCAATCAGCACTACGCGTTTGCCTTCAAGCAGATTGCGTACTGGGTTCAGCTTGAGCCGAACGCCAAAATCGCGCACGCGCTGCTCCGGTTCAATGAAGGTTCGGCCCACATAATGGTTGCGGATGAGGCCCAGGCGAAAGGGAATGCCAGCTTCCTCGGCGTAACCGAGCGCCGCCGTCACGCCTGAGTCGGGCACGGGAACCACCACATCGGCTGGAACACCCGCTTCACGGGCCAGTTGGCGGCCCATCTGGTCGCGGCTCTCCTGCACCCAGCGGCCAAAGACGCGGCTGTCGGGGCGCGCAAAGTAAACGTGCTCAAAGATGCAACTGGATTGGGGCGTGCCGGTGGAATACTGGCGGCTGGTGATGCCGTCCTCGGTCACCATGACCAGCTCGCCGGGCAGCACATCGCGCAGATATTCGGCGCGCAGCAGATCCAGAGCGCAAGTCTCCGAGGAGAAGATGATGGTGTCGGGGCCGTCGGGGTTCTTGATCCGGCCAATCGAGAGCGGCCGGAAGCCGTGCGGATCGCGAGCGGCAAAGATGCGGTCGCGGGTCATCATCACGATGGAAAATGCGCCGTCGATCTGGCTGAGCGAGTCGGCAATAGCGTCCACCAGGCTACCGGCAGGTGAATGGGCAATGAGCTGGACAATGATCTCGGAGTCGGAGGTGGTCTGAAAGTAAGCCCCGGCTCGCTCCAGGCGCGAACGCACATTGCCCAGATTGACCAGGTTGCCGTTATGCGCGATGGCGATCAGGCCTTTGGTGGATTCAACGCGGATGGGCTGCGCATTGAGCAACGCCGAGTCGCCGGTGGTCGAGTAGCGCGTGTGGCCGATGGCCATTGAGCCGGTCAGCTTGGCAATCACGTCGTCGGTAAAAATCTCCGAAACCAGGCCCATGCCCTTGATGTTGGCCAGGTGCTGGCCGTCGGCCGTGGCGATGCCCGCCGATTCCTGGCCGCGATGCTGCAGGGCGTAAAGCCCAAGGTAGGCCTGCCGCGCGGCCTCCGGATGGCCGTGGATGGCAATGACGCCGCACTCTTCGTGCAATTTGTCGCTTTGAAAGGGCGCGGCTTTAGCCGCGCCGCGAGCCGGCCCAAATACGGGACCGGGCTTTAGCCCCTGAGGGAATGCATCCTCCTCAACTCCCTCGACCCCCTGAAAGAGCAACCCGCTCATGCCGTTACCTCGTCGTGGAGGATAGCTTCCAGAGCCGAAGCCCAGGGTTTGCGCAGATCAGTGAGCGGCGCGGAGATAAACGGCTCCCCGTCCACCGTGATCTCCAGCCGGTCGCCGCCCGTCGTGCCGATGCGCGCGGCCAGAAAGTTGTATTTGTCAGCCAGATTTTCGATCAGGGAAATGTTGGAGGGATGCGTTGTAAGCAATACAGTCGAGGCCGGTTCGGCAAAGAGGCCGAAGAGCGAATGAACCATCAGCGAGGGATCCTGCTCAACGGTTGCGCCAATGCCCTTGGCAAAACCGGCTTGCGCCAGGGCGACCGCGATGCCGCCATCAGAAATATCACGCGCCGAGGCGAGCAGCCGTTCATCGGCCAGCTTGGCCAGTAGCCTGTGCAGGCTGGCTTCCGCATCCAAGTCAAGCGGAGGCGGCGTGCCCCACAGGCTTCCGAGAATGACCTTGGCGTACTCCGAGGAGCCAAAGACGGCCAGATTGGCATCGGCTGTGGCTTCAGGAGCTTCCGGATCTGCCTCTGGGATCGGCTCTTGCGCAATAATCTCAACCGGAGAATATCTCATGGGTTCGGGTTTGAAGGGTACTTCCAGCTTCGGATTCGGCTCTTCGCCCCGCTGCACCGGCCACAAAAGCAAAATCGCATCGCCCGCCTTCTGGAAATCCGCCGGGACGGCCTTGAAAACATCCTCCAGAATACCGACAATCCCAAGAACCGGCGTCGGATAAATGCCCTCGCCTTTGGTTTCGTTGTAGAGCGAAACGTTGCCGCCGGTAATGGGCGTTCCCAGCGCAATGCAGGCCTCGCCAATGCCGTCGATAGCCGCCGAAAGCTGCGCCATGATCTCCGGCTTCTCGGGGTTGCCAAAGTTGAGGCAGTTGGTTGCAGCCACCGGCTTGGCGCCTGTCATGGCAACCTTGCGCGCGCATTCAGCCACGGCGTGCATCGCTCCCAGCTTGGGATCGAGATACGCCCAGCGCCCATTGCCGTCCAAAGCCATCGCCAGCGCGCGGTCGCCGGTTCCCTGCTCCCTGTCTCCTGTTCCCTTGATGCGCATCACTCCGCCCTCGCCGCCGGGGCCGAGTACGGTATTGGTCTGGACCATCGAATCATATTGCTCGTAGACCCAGCGCTTGCTGCAGACGTTGGCGCTCTTCAGCAGCTTCTTCAGGTCAGCGGTAAAATCGCGGTCCAGGTTGAGCTGCGCCAGAACCTCTTCCGAAGGCTCCACCGGGATCGGCGACTTCCAAACCCCAACCGGCCGGTGATAAAGCGGCGCATCGTCGGTCAGCGAAGTATTCGGAATGTCGGCCACCAGCACGCCGCCTTGCCGGATGCGCAGCCGCGGCTCGTCCTGCACCGTGCCAATAATGACGCCGTCCAGGCCCCACTTTTTGAAGACGCTCAGCACCTCTTCTTCGCGTCCCTTGATGGCCACCAGCAGCATCCGCTCCTGGCTCTCGCTCAGCATGATCTCATAGGCGCTCATGCCGGTCTCGCGCTGCGGAACCAGATCCAGCTCCACGTCAAGGCCCACGCCGCCGCGCGCGCCCATCTCGCAGGTCGAACACGTTAATCCAGCCGCCCCCATATCCTGGATGCCGACGATCACGCCCGTCTTCATCGCCTCCAGGCAGGCCTCCATCAGCAGCTTTTCCATGAAAGGATCGCCCACCTGCACGTTGGGCCGCTTGGCCTCGGTGCCTTCGTGGAACTCCTCGCTGGCCATGGTTGCGCCATGAATCCCGTCGCGCCCGGTCTTCGCGCCCACGTAAATCACCGGATTGCCCGCGCCGCTCGCCTTGCCATAGAAAATCTCGTCCTTGCGGACCATGCCCAGCGCAAAGGCGTTCACCAGCGGGTTGCCGCTGTAGCAAGCCTCGAACTTCGTCTCGCCGCCCAGGTTAGGCACGCCGAAGCAGTTGCCGTAGCCAGCCACGCCGCCCACCACGCCCTCCACGATGGAGTGATTCTTGCGCACCAGCTCCGGCTCATCGCCGCCGTCTTCAATCGGCCCAAAGCGCAGTGAATCCATTACCGCCAGCGGACGCGCACCCATCGTAAAAATGTCGCGCAATATGCCGCCCACGCCCGTCGTCGCGCCCTGAAAAGGCTCGATGTAGCTAGGGTGGTTGTGGCTCTCAATCTTGAAGGCGCAGGCCCAGCCGTCGCCCACATCAATGATGCCGGCATTTTCGCCCGGCCCCTGCACCACCAGTTCGCTCTTGGTGGGCAGCCGCTTCAAATGCACGCGGCTCGACTTGTAGGAGCAATGTTCGCTCCACATCACGCTGTAAATGCCCAGTTCGGTCAGCGATGGCACGCGGCCCAGTGCGCCTTCAATACGGCTGTACTCATCGGCGGTGATGCTGTGCTGGGCCAGAAGTTCCGGTGTAATCGTAACCGGGTCAGGAACGAGGATCGAGGTGGAATTATTCATCACGATTGCCTCCATTGTCGCACGCGAGACGGCGTTTCGAGCGCTTGCGTATGTGGAAAGCACGGTTCTGTTCCGGATCGTGCCTTCCATTTACATTACGGAACGCCCTCGCGCTGCCGATTGCCGCCCTCGCAGCAGAAGGGCGAAGTTTCAAATAAAGATGCCTCTAGCCTTGAGGGCAACCATTGTGCGATACTTTGAAGGCGGAATCCCACCCCGAGCCGGGATGGCGGAACTGGCAGACGCAGCAGACTCAAAATCTGCCGGCCCTTGTGGTCATGGGGGTTCGACCCCCCCTCCCGGCACCATATTATATTTTGTAAATATCCTCCGGCAAAGCCGGAGGCTTTACTGTTTGTGGCCCCTCAAAGGGGCCAACCTGAGTGCATTGCCAATAAGTCCAAGTTTTGAAAGGGCGCGGCTTTAGCTGCGCCACAAGTGGCCCAAAATAAATGCGGGCTTTAGCCCCCGAGGGAATCTTTGCTGCAAAGAAAAAATGAATCAAAGGTTCCCTAAAGCAACAGCGCCCCAGCTAGCCCGCGCCGTAGGCGCAGGGTTGATTAGCCCACCGTTTCAACGGTGGGAAAAGAGCAGAAAGAAAGCCGCCGGAGTCCCGTAGGGACGGCGCCTCAAATTTGTGCCGAGGCCGCATTCCAAGGGGCAAATGAGAAAACCACAAACCAATAACGATTCCCGTAAACGTCAAACTACTGCTGCCATCCCGGCATTGCCGGGGAATCTCCCTGTGCTATTAGAACCATATATTTAAAAAATTCAGCAAAAGCTCCGCAAGAGATGCGAAGTGTTCCTGCCCGATCCTGGTGCAAGGGATTCTCCAGGGCGAGAGCAACAGGAAATACTCTGCAAAGAAGAGCCGCAATCCCAGCAGTTCCGCTGACTAAGAGGCTGCGCAATGAGTGCTATCGCCCGCCGCCAAGCGATCAATATCCGGCTTGGAGGCGGCGTTTTTTTGTCCGTGCCCACCCCGGCTGCGAATTCGATGTCAACTTCATATGAACTGCACCCGATTCATACAAATCGCTTGAATTTTCTGCTACTTTGAACTTTCACGCGCAATCAGTACGAGTTCCAGGCTGAAAGGTAGCCTGGCTTGATTGCGCGTGATACTGACCAATCCCTCCCATGGCCTGCCAGCCGCGCTGCAAGAAAGGGTTTCTACCATGTTCAAAGCCGTGCAAGCATCTTGTCTTCGAGTTCTGCTGGTGCCAGGACTCATCGCTATCATTTTCATGACCGGTTGCGGTGGGGGTGGGGGCGGAACCACCCCTCCGGTAACACCCACAATCACGTCCGTTACAGTCACTTGCCTCCCAACTTCGATCTTTACGAGCCAAACGTCTGCTTGTACCCCGACCGTAAGTGGGACGGGAAGTTTTAGTTCTACGGTCACATGGTCGGTCAGTCCCGTGAGCATCGGGTCGGTCAGCAGCGCAGGCGTCTTTACGCCGGCCGGCGCGGGAACAGCGACGATAACTGCAACTTCAACAGAGGATTCGAGCCAATCCGGCAATGCAACAGTGGCGGTCACAGTCGAACCACAAGCAGCGACGCCATCCTTCAGCGTTGCAGCCGGAAGCTATACCTCTTCACAGTCGGTTGCGATCAGCGATGCGACGGCCGGCGCGATCATCTACTACACGACGAACGGGACTACGCCAACCACGAGTTCAAGCGTGTACAGCGGCGCCATCACGGTGTCCGCAACAGAAACTCTTGAGGCAATGGCGACGGCCAGCGGCTATACCAACAGCGCAGTGGCCACGGCTGCTTACACCATTTCTGGTAGCAGTGGAGTTGGCCAGTGGACTTGGATGGGCGGCAGCAGCACGGTTGGCTGCTCAAACTGTGGTCAACCCGGAGTCTACGGCACGCAGGGTACGCCCGCCGCCGGAAACATTCCCGGTGGCCGCGATAGTGCCGTAAGTTGGACTGACGGTTCGGGCAACCACTGGCTCTTTGGGGGCAATGGTTACGATGTCAACGATAGTGCGGGCCAGTTAAACGACCTGTGGAAGTTTGATCCGAAGCTCGGCGCAGATGGTGAGTGGGCGTGGATGAGCGGCAACAGCACGGCTGGCAGCAATTACGGACAACCCGGAATCTACGGAACGTTGGGAACCCCTGCCGCTGGAAACACCCCCGGTGGCCGTGAAGAAGCTGTGAGCTGGACAGATACTTCGGGCAATCTCTGGCTCTTTGGGGGCTGGGGTTTCGATGCCAACCATATTTGGGGCGAGTTAAACGACCTGTGGAAGTTTGACCCCAAGCTGGGCGCAAATGGCCAGTGGGCGTGGATGGGCGGCAGCAGCACGGTTACCAAAAATCAAAGTTGTGCTCAGGTTGGATACTGTGGTCAGCCCGGAGTCTACGGGACCCAGGGGACGCCTGCCGCCGCAAACATCCCTGGTGGCCGTTTTGGCGCCATGAGCTGGACAGATTCTTCGGGCAATTTCTGGCTCTTTGGCGGCTTGGGTTACGATGCCAACGATAATATTGACGATCTAAACGACCTTTGGAAGTTTGACCCGAAGCTGGGCTCCAATGGTGAGTGGGCATGGATGGGCGGCAGCAGTACGATTCCCAGCAATGGCACGATTGAACCCGGGACCTACGGGACGCTGGGGACGCCTGCCGCCGGAAACATCCCCAGTGGCCGCGAAAGCGCCGCTTGCTGGACAGATGCTTCGGGCAATCTCTGGCTTTTTGGGGGCGGCGAGTTAAACGACCTTTGGAAATTCAATCCGAAGCTGGGTACATATGGCGAGTGGGCGTGGATGGGCGGCAGCATGCTTGGCAGCAATGCAGGTTACCCCGGAGTCTACGGGACACTGGGAACGCCTGCCTCTGGAAACATCCCCGGTGGCCGCTGGGGTGCCGCTAGCTGGACAGATGCTTTGGGCAATCTCTGGCTCTCAGGGGGCTTTGGTAGCGATGCCAACAATAATAGCGGCGAGTTAAACGACCTGTGGAAGTTTGACCCGAAGCTGGGCGCATATGGCGAGTGGGCGTGGATGGGCGGCAGCAGCACGATTCCTCAAAACAAAAACTGTGAAGGTACAGGCGACTGTGGCCAATCCGGCTTCTACGGAACACTGGGTACACCTGCCGATGAAAACATTCCCGGAGGCCGCGATAGCGCCGCGGTTTGGACAGATGCTTCGGGCAATCCCTGGCTCTTTGGGGGCGAGGGTTACGATGCCAGCGGAAATGATGGCGGGTTAAACGACCTGTGGGAGTACCAGCCGTAAGAAGGTCGGCGAGCCGATACGATGCGAGTGGTTTACCGATGCACGGAAAGATAGTGCTTGGTCCACCAGGTCATGATTTTCAGGCTTGTTGGTGTACCAAGGAACGGTGCAGCCTGCCCGGCAATGTTACCTGCGGCCAAGCGCCTGCGCAGCATCACAAGCGGATTGCGGAACAAGCGCGGCGGTCAGTTCACACTGAAGTGGCCGCTCCGCGCTCTTGTCGCCAGCATATTGTGTACGGCTCCGCAGATTCGCTCAACCGCGGGACGGCGATAATCCCATTGGCTGCCCTCAGTCGGCGGAAAGACCGCCATCGTCGCATTGGCTTCAAACAGCAGCACATCTCCCTGCGCATTCAAACCAAAATCAATGCCGCCATAATCCAAACCCAGCGCCGTTTGAATTGCTTTCAATGCGGCCATGGCCCGTTCGCCCACAACATCTTCCATCTTCTCCAGAAACGCCGCATCCTCGGCGCGATGCTCCGGGCTCTCAGCCATCTCCGCGCTGAAGTAGTGTATCTTCCAGTGGTGCGAGATCGCGGCGTGCAGCGGATAAAGCCGGCCATCGATCATCATCACTCGATATTTGCGCGTCTTTCCATCGCGCCCACGCGCATCCAGATACTCCATGACCATCACGTCGCTGCCGGGGAGCGTGGCCAGCGCCTCGGCTAAATCATCCGGCGCATCCACGCGCAAAAAGTGCTCTCCGCCGTGGAAGCCGGGTGTGCGCAGCAGAAGAGGAAACGCAAAACCTTGCCCGGCTAGCCGCTCCAACGCATCGGGCGCACTCAGCATCTCTCTCGACCAGGCAACGGTCTTTGCCGTGATGACTCCAGGCACATCGGCCAGGCGGCGCGCTATTGCGCAGCGCCCCGTCATCTGCACCGCCGAGGGCGCGTTGATCACCGGAGCCGTGGTGTGCTCAAGCACAGCCCGCGCGCCGGCCAAAGCTGCTTCCGCGGAGTCGGCATCCCCGATGGCATTCACCACAAGATCGTGCGGCGGCAATGTGGTGGCGGCGTCAAAGAACTCCGTCGCAACCAGGTATCTTTTGTAAATCCGATCGCTGAGAAAGAGCTTGATGCGCGCATTCCCTGCGCCGATTGCAACCAGTTCCAACACCGTGATCGGAGCCTGTGCTCCACGATACGTGAGCGGAACCACGCAGCGCCCTCGGAAGGCGGCGCGGCGATGCCGAACCGATCCCTCCGTATCGCCCAGATCAGCCAGTACAGCCGACATTCCCAGGTGCGCCTGCCAGTAGTCGGCGTCCGCCTTCAACGCCATCTCAAAGTACGCGCGCGCTGGCTCCAAATCACTATGCTTGCGCAGGCTATTGGCATAATTCACCAGGCTCATTGGATCGCCAGGATGACTGGCTGCCGCCTGCGCGTAGACCCTGCGCGCCTCATCATTTCTTTCGCAGGTGGTGAGAAGATTGCCGGAGTTGTTCAGCGCGGCGCGATGCGTGGGATCAAGGGCGAGCAACAGCGCATAACAATCCAGCGCCTCCGTGCCGCGCCCCATCAGCTCCAGAAAATTTCCCCGCTGACAAAGAAGTTCAACGCTCTCCGGCTGCGCCTCCAGTCGCTGGTTCACCACATCGAGTGCGGCGTTCAAAAGGGTATAGAAAGGGATACACCCGTTCGGCATGGCAGCTTGTTTCACCGTCTCGATCATGGATGGCCTCTCTAATCCTGTGAGGCAGAGAACAGCCCGCACGGGATGCTCCTTGCAAGTCAAGCTCCGAGGCGGTTCAAACAATCCATCTGAGTCATTAAAGTCTTCTCACCCTGTACAGACTCTCCCCAGCAAACTCAAAAAATCCTGAAAGGAACAGACCAAAATGGGATGCCAACTTCCCAAAACAGAACCTCTCAATAAACTTCCGTCAGCGTCCATTCCCTCCCTCATGATTCTGCCGGAACCGCCGATCATCGAATCGGGAGAATGCCTTTTACTCAGGAGGAGAGAGCGATGACGATTACCCCGATAGCATCCAGTTCCTCAAGCAGAACGGTTTTCAATCCGGCGATTGCTCTTCCCTTCAAGGCGGCGCCAAAATCGAGTGGGACAGTGTCGACAACAACGGCCACATCAGGCTCCAGCGCCTCCGCGCCCAGCGCCCCAGCGCAGGCCCCGAGTAAACCAAGCCATGCCTCCCATAATGGCGGTGGTGGTGCGAGCGCCGGCAGCAGCGTCGCCCAGGAGATGCAGGTGACCAGCTTCTCAACCACCGTTGACGGAAAGCAGTATTCGGGCAGCGTCTCCGAGTCGGATGGAGAGTATGTGGCTTCAGACCCAACACTCTCCGGAGCAACCGCCACCGGATCGAGCGAGATTGCGGCGGAAAACAATCTCGCCATCCGCATCAACGAACTTGTCTGAACAACGGAAAGATGGGACACATGGTCGCCTTCCATCGCAGCTGACAAACTCTCATTTCCTCATTCTGTAAACAGAGAGGCCGCCAAACGCGTCTCGGCAATCTCCGCGCGGCAGATCATGGCCTTTCTTCTCCTCAAAAGAGATGCACATTCTGAGTTCTTGCAAATGTGGGTCTCTTGCGTGAGGATATAGATGAAATAACTCACAGAAGTTTGGTTGCGGATCACCCCCCAACCAATCACCAAAGTGTCCCTCAAAATATGGAAAGGCGTCCTCCAGTGTGTAATCGTTTACCCGCCCGATTCTTCTCGTTCATTCGGTCCATGAATCTCTTTCGCAGAATGGCGATACCGGCCTTCCTGGTTCTGTTTTCAATCGTTCCCAACGCCTGGAGTCAAATGCCAGGCCAGGACATGCCAGGACTGGTTCCCGTTGTGGCGCAGCCCTCTGAACATGGAATGCGCGCCACGATAGGCTCTGAGGTGATCGAGGTTACGGTTTGCGGCGCTTCGGTGGTTCATGTAGTGGCCAAGCCTGATGCGTCGGCCCAGACCGGCCCCCAGCCCTGGATGCTCGATGCCGCCCAATCCTGCGCGGGCGCTCCCTTTCAGTTCTCGCAAGATGCTCGCTCGGCCACAATCAAGACCGATGCGCTGCAAGTTGCCATCAATTTGGAGCGCGGCTTTCTTTCCTTTCACGGCGCAAATGGAGACCTTCTGCTGCGCGAGAGGGACAGCCTGCCGCGCACTTATGAGCCGATGCAGGTGAACGGCGACAGCACCTATCGCATCACCGACCGATTCTCTCCCGTGCCGGAGGAGGCCTTCTTCGGGCTGGGGCAGCACCAGAGTGGTATGTTCAACTATCGCGGCTCAACCGTCGAGCTGGGCCAGAACAATACGGACGTGGCCATTCCTCTGCTGGTATCGAGCAATGGCTATGCGCTGCTATGGAATACAGCGGCCTTCACCTACTTTGACAATCGCTTTCCCGGCGAATTGTCCTTCAGTTCGATGGCCGGCAAGTCGGTGGATTTCTACTTTCTCTATGGCCCGGAGATGGATACCGTCATCCTTGAGTACCGCGATTTGACCGGTCACGCCCCGCTGCTGCCCAAGTGGGCCTACGGCTTCTTCCAATCCAAGGACCGCTACGTATCGCTCGACGAGATCAAAACCGTCGCGGCACGCTATCGCTCGGAGCACATTCCGCTGGACGCGATCGTGCAGGATTGGTTCTGGTGGAAGAACGAAGGCGATCCTGACTTCAACGAAAACTACCACGATGTGCCCAAGGATCTCGACACGCTGCACAAAGAGAATGTGCACACCATGATCTCCGTCTGGGGAATGCTCGATCCAAAATCCGAGACCTACAAGACGCTGGACGCAAAAAACCTCCTCATTCCCGGCGCCCATGTCTATGATCCGAGCAGCGCCGAAGGACGCGATATCTATTGGAATCGCCTGCCCGGCAAGCTGCTCAAGCAGGGATGGGATGCCTTCTGGCTGGACAGCGCCGAACCGGAGGAGTTCTGGCCGCACATGGGCGATGCGATCCTGCGCTACAAGCAATTGGCCATCGGCAACGGAGCGGAGTACACGAATGTCTTCCCGCTGCTGCATACTCTTGGCGTGCAGGATCACTGGAAGGCGGAAAACGGCGGCAAGCGCGTCTTTCTGCTCACGCGCTCGGCATTCTTCGGCCAGCAGCGCGTCGGCGCAACGGTCTGGTCAGGCGACGTGCACACTAATTTTTGGGCGCTCTCGCACCAGGTTCCGGCCGGACTGAACTTCGCGCTCAGCGGCTATCCGTACTGGACCACCGACATCGGCGGCTACTGGCCGGCCACTCCCGGCGTCACGGAGCAGCCCGCCTACCAGGAACTCTACGCCCGCTGGTTTGAGTTCGGCACCTTCTGCCCCATCTTCCGCACCCATGGCCATCGCGCGCACAACGAACTCTGGACCTACGACAAAGTCGAGCCCGCGCTGGTGCGCTTCGACAAGCTCCGCTATCGCCTGATGCCATACATCTACTCGCTGGCCTGGAAGGTTACGAGCGAGGATTACACCATCCAGCGCCCGCTGGTGATGGATTGGCGGACGGATGCAAACACATGGAATATCGGCGACCAGTTCATGTTCGGTCCCGCCTTGATGGTCAATCCAGTGCTCAAGTCCAACGCCACCCATCGCACCGTTTATCTGCCCGCATCGCCCAAGTGGTATGACTTCTGGACCGGAGCGGCGCAGCTGGGCGGCAATGAGATCGAAGCCGATGCGCCGCTTGAACGCATTCCGCTCTATGTGCGCGCCGGTTCGATCCTGCCCATGGGGCCGGAGATCGAGTACGCCGCCGAGAATCCAGGCGGACCCATCGAACTGCGCATCTATCGCGGAGCCGACGGCCAGTTCGATCTCTATGAGGATGCGGGAGACGGCTATGAGTACGAAAAAGGCCAACATTCCGTGATTCCCATTCGCTGGAAGGAAGCGTCCGGCCAGTTGACGATTGGCGACCGCGCCGGTTCCTTTCCAGGAATGGTGGAGAAGCGCGTCTTTCGGATTGTCGTGGTGGGCAGCAATCACGGGGTTGGCGAAGAAGTAACCGGCCAGGCTGACCAAGAGATCACCTACGACGGCAAGCAGATCACTGCCAGTTTTCGTTAATGTTGTGGCCGATTGAACTGAAAGCAAAAGGATTGTAGCGCCGGTCTCCAGACCGGCTGTAGCGCGGGCGTCTCCGCCCGCGCATATTCATCCACGATTACCCCGCGGTGTCGCGCTTTTGCCTGCCGGGTCCTCCATCCATTCGCGTGTTCTATGCGCGAATGGGTGGGAAACGATGCGGCGTTTGACTGCTCCCAGGCCACTATTGCGGAGGCGTGTGGCCGATGAACTTGTCTGCCCACTGGAGGAACCACTTCATATTCGGCGCGTCGGTGTGGCCGCCGTCGTGCTGACGCCATGCCAGTTGCCCATCCAGAAGCCCGGTGTTGACAGGCGGCATCTTGGCGCTGTGAGCATCGCCTTCCACTCCAATATCTTTGGCTCCCAGCAGCCTGAAGACGCGTCCCGCATCCACGGTGGCCATAAAGCTCCCCTCGTGGTCCAGCCATTTGGCGTCACCCTTTTCCGGAATGCCATAGCTGATGAAGGTGAGCCGCGGGGCGCACAGGGCGATCAGTTCGTTGGAATCCACCGGAATCTGGCCCGGATTGCCGCTTCCAAAGCTCGCCTCCGCCGCTCCGTACTTCAGGAAGTTTCCGGCCATCCAGTAGTACTCGCCGCCGGTCAGGCTCTCCACCGCCTCGCCAAAGTTGCGCCGCAGCAGCGTGGCGCCGCCCTTGCCGGAGGAGCCGACCAGCACCATCGCAAAGCGCTCATCAAAAGCCATCGTCACCAGCGCCGCCTTGCCGTAGCGTGAAACGCCCTCGATCCCCACGTGCTTGGCATCAACCGCCGGATCGGTCTCCAGGTAATCCAGTCCTCGGCCAGCGCCCCAGGCCCAGGCCCGCAGCGCGCCCCAATCCTCCGGCGTGCGTGGCTGGCCTTTGTTCACCAGGCCGATAATGCCGCGCGTCAGCCCCGCGCCGTTGTCTTCCTGAACGCTAGCCGGGTCAATCAGCACAAAGCCCCAGCCCGCGCCAATCAACTGCCAGGTGTTGGGCAGGTCGCCGTCTTCGTTCAGTTCGGGGCGTTGAAAAAAGGGGCTCTCTTTGAGCGGTTCCCAGGCCGGATGCTGAGCAAAAACATCTTTGAGTGAGGGGTCCTGCTGCAGAAGCACGGCCTTCCAGGCATGATTGATGCGGTCGAGTTCCTCACCGCGCGGCTCGTTGGGAGCCGGAAACCCGGCGCGGCCAAACATCATCAGCACGGGCACTGGCCCTTTGGCAAAGGCCGGTGTCACCAGCGTCATGTGAATATGCACGCTGATCGCGGGATAGCTGGAATTGTCCACAGTGCCAATCAGATCTTTGGCAATCACCGGCGTAAAGCCGATCATCTCGTGGTCCACCGCGGTCACCGTCCAGGTCACCTTCGGCACGCTCGTGGGCACGCGCCCATAGACGTACTTGGAAAACATCTCCACCAGCTCCGGTCGGCGCTCTTCCCGCCACATCTTTTCCGTAATCACCTTCCGTCCGTCGTTCAGCGTCAGCGGATCGGGAATCGCCGGAAATGGATTGGCTAGCGATTCGTCGTAGTTGGCGTGATTGGGCGCCTTCTCATTGCCGCTCGGACCAGGGCGCAACGCCTTGATACCCAGTAGATTCAGCATCTTCTGCTGATCCTGTTCGGCGGTCAACGCAGCCGGAGACGCAGTAGCGGAGGTTTGTGCTGCCGCAAAAGCCGTTGGTAGGCTTGATAGACAGGCACAAAGCAGAATGAATCGAAAGGAAAGACGCATGAGAATGCTCCCTGGTGATATTCTTGCCGCGGCTTTCAAATGCCATCATCTTCATCCATGAATGGAAAACCGCTTCCTATGAAAGATACACCAAAGGCGAAGGCGCTTGTTTTACTTCTCTTGCTGGCAAGCTGCGCTTGGGCCAAAGACAAGCCTGCCGTCAAAGCGCCGGTGTGGGTCGCCTCCTGGGCGGCCTCGCAGCAGATTCCCGAGCCTCAGAATGCCTTGCCCGCAGATGATCTGCGCGACGCAACCGTGCGCCAGATCGTTCATCTCTCCGTGGGCGGCTCGGTTTTGCGCGTACACTTGTCGAACGAATTCGGAACGGAGGCGCTGCGCTTTACCTCGGTTCACATTGCCCGTCCGCTCTCGCCCGCCGCGCCGCAGATCGACCCTGCAAGTGACCGTCCGCTGACCTTTGCCGGCGCCACCGAGGTCACCGTGCCGCCGGGAGCCGAGTTCATCTCCGACCCCATCGAGTTTCCCGCCGCGCCCTTGACCGACGTGGCCGTCAGCTTTTATCTGGATGCGTCTCCCGCCAGAGAGACCGGCCATCCCGGCTCCCGCTCCACCTCCTATTACCTGCACGGAGACTTGGTCAGCGCCTCTAGCCTCCCCAACGCTAAGATGATCGACCACTGGTATCAGGTTGCGGGAATTGATGTGCAAGCCGTGCCTAATGCCGCCTCCGTGGTGATTCTGGGAGACTCCATCACCGACGGCCATGCCGCCACCACCAATGGAAACGACCGCTGGCCGGATGAACTGGCGCGCCGCTTGCAAAGCTCGGCGGAGACTCGTTCAATTGGCGTCTCCAACCAGGGCATTGGCGGCAATCACCTGCTGACCGACGGCCTCGGACCCAACGCGCTGGCCCGCTTTGATCCGGATGTGCTGGCGCAGGCCGGCGTGCGCTGGCTTATAGTCTTTGAGGGCGTCAACGATCTGGGCGGGCTGACAATCAGCGGCGAAGTGCCGCCCGCCGATCATGCGCAGTTGGTGGCGCGCATAATCGCCGCCTACCAGCAGATGATTGAGCGCGCGCACACACACGGGCTGCGCATCTACGGCGCGACAATCACTCCGTATGTGGGGTCGGGATACTACCACCCCGGCCCTTTGAACGAGGCCGACCGTCAGGCCGTCAATCAGTGGATTCGCGCCACCGGCCACTTCGACGCAGTCATTGATTTTGATGCCGTGGTCCGCGACCCACAGCAGCCCGGCCACCTGCTGCCCGCCTTCGATTGCGGAGACCATCTGCATCCCTCAGTCGCGGGATACAAGGCCATGGGCGACGCCGTTCCGCTGGAACTCTTCGCGCGCTGAGTCCTCATGGCGTGTAACCTTTTCCGTGCGCGGATCGTAAGTGCAGATAGAAAGGGGAAGAGCGGATGGGGAACGAAGTCAGTGACGTGCTGCATGACTTCCGGCACGGCAGCGCGGATCGCTTTGAAGCCGCCTTCGAGACGCTCTTCCAAATGCATCAGCGCGCGGTCTACGGCTGGATTCTGCGCATCACGCGCAACCCGGCGGCAGCCGAGGAGCTTGTCGTCGAGAGCTTTTGGCGCATCCATCAGGCTCGCACCCGCTTTGATCCCATGCAGGGCTTCGAGGGCTGGGCGCGGCGCATTGCCACCCGCGCGGCGCTCGATTGGCTGAGGTCTGCAAAGCGCGAAGCCGTAGTTTCTTTGGAACTCTGCACCGAACCCGCCGCTCCCGCGTCGGTCGATCCAGCGATCAATGCGGAGATACGCTCGAAAACCGCGTTGGCCTTTGGACGCCTGCCGCCCAAACTGCGCATCGCCGCAACGCTGGCAGTGATTGAGGAACTGCCCCACAAAGAAGTGGCTGAAGCGCTGGGCATCTCGGTTACGGCCGTCAAAGTACGCATCTTTCGAGCCCTTCGACTGCTCAGAAAAGACTTGGAAAAACAAGGAATCCGACCATGAAGAATCACGATGAAAACGGATTGCAGGAACAATTGCGGCAAGCTTTGCCGCCCGTAAATGCCGAACTGCCGCCGCGCGATCTGTGGCCGATGATGCAGCGGCGTCTCAATGCCAAGGCCGAGCAGCCTTCCGCCAAAGCCTTTTCCGGTTGGGCCGTCTTCGACGGAGCCTTGCTCGCCGGCCTGGTTACGCTCGTCGTCATCTTTCCAGCCTCCATTCCACTGCTTCTCTACTACCTCTAACCTGCGAGCCTTTGCCCGCAAGAAAGGAAAATCCGATGAATACCCATCCCTATCTGCGCGCCTATCTGGCCGGCATCTTTGTACCCACACTGATTCTGCCGCTCATGCTGACGGCTTTTATCCTTCTGCGCATCGTGCTGCAAGTGCCTGTCCCCATCGAGCAGGCCATCATCTTTCCCATGGCCGTTGTGCCTTTGCTCTTCGGCCTGTGGAATATGCTCTGGCTTGGTTCGCATGGTCGCACGCATCTGCCCATCGGTCTGCACGGCGCCATTCTTCCGCTCCTGCTTATGCCGTTGGGAGCCACCACCGCCAGTAGCCTGGGAGTGCTTGTCCTGAGCGCGCATGGCGCAACCTGGTTCAACGCCTGCGAGATTCCCTACGCGCTAATCGCGCCGCTCTTCCTGGCCGCTCTGGCCGGCTATTACCTGGTCTGGAAGTACATCGTCGGCTCGTTAAACCGCCTGCTTGGAATTGCGTGAATGCCAGCTTGCGAACCCTTCTGCGTACAGAGTTTGAAAACCCTTCCAGTCGGCGTCAGGGGCCATTGTGACACTTGCGAAACTGTCACAATGGCTCCCCTATCCACAATATGACTCGGCTAATCTCCGAGTATGAAAAACCTTCGGATCAGCTTCATTTTCCTCGCATCGATAACAGCAGCATCAGGTGCGTCAGCGCAAACTCTGGACTGGCAAGCCCTCGAAACTCTCAAGCCGAACACCTGGATCTCCGTCGTAACGCAAAAGAGAACCGAATGCAGCTTTCAAAGTGCGGTCAGCGATAAATTGTATTGCCGGACAATCCCCGAAAATTGGCTCACGTATTATTCTCTGGGATGGCACGAAGTAAAACAAAAGGATCTGGTCTTCAATCGCGCGGAGATTCGTGAGATGCACATTCTTCCCGAGGACGATTCACAAGGCCCCTTTGCCATGATGCTGGCGGCAGGCGGCGGCGGAGGATGGGATTCCAACGGCCAGACCAACGGCTTTGCCGGCGTCAAAATTGGCGGTCCGTATAGCGTGGACCTTCAATACGACCGCATCCAGGGTCACAATGGTTTCTCCACCGAAGGTTCGGCGGTGCTGCCACTCTTCAGGTTTCCACGTTTTCAGGAGAATAAAAAAGGCAAGTTCATCAAGATATTTGCCGAACCTGGAGTAGGATACCGCGCCGGAGATGGCCCTTTCGGCGGCTATTCAAGCGCCAAGGCGATGGCTGTACTCTTATCCGATAAATCAACCGATTGGGCAGCACCTTACATTGAATACCAGCGCCGCTTTCCATTCGACTCACCGCTGCAGGGTGACAACCGTTTGACCTTTGGATGGATGATAGCCTTCTGCATCCATTGCGGCATTGATTAGCCCTATTTACTTGGCTTGAAGAAATCTTCCAACCCGGCGCGCTTGGCGTGGGCGGCCATCTGGGCTTGAATCTCCAGCGCCAGGGCCAGCGCGTTACGGCCTTGTTGCGCGGTCACTTGCGGCGTGCGGCGTGTGCGGACGGACTCCAGGAACGAAAGAATCTCCAGCCGCAGCGGCTCTCCCGGCGTTACCTCTGGCTTGGAAAAGCTCAAGCCAGCCTTCGGCTCCGTGGGATTTGTGAACTGCGCGATCACCGCCGGATCGATCCCCGCCATGGCGGCGAACTGCGCAATCATCGCCGGATTGATCTTGGTCAGGTCGATTGCGCCCGACGCGATGCCCTCTTTGATCCCCGGCGGAAGCATGGCGGCAAGGTGCGGCGGCAGCTTGGCAAGCAGATCGGCGGGTGTAGCCTTGTCCGCATCCACGCGAATCACCAGCAGATCCTGGCGGGCGTAATCAATCGACACGTACTGGCGCGGCTCAAAAAAGCGCAGCTTGCGGACGCGCTCGGTGGAGACGCGCGAGGCGGTGAAGTTGGCCACGCAGCCCGATTCGAACTCGACGCGAACGTTGGCGATATCCACCTTGGGCGAGAGGATCGGCAGGCCGACGGCCCGCACCTCGCGCACCGGCGAGGCGGCAAAGGTGAGCACGATATCCAGATCGTGAATCATCAAGTCCAGCACCACATCCACATCCAGCGCCCTTGGCGTGAAGATGGAGAGCCTGTGCGACTCAAAAAACATCGGTCGCTTCAGTTGCGGCTGAACAGCCAAAACGGCGGGATTGAAGCGTTCCAGATGGCCGGGCTGCAAAATGCGCTGGCCCTTGCCGGCGCGGGCAATCAGATCGTCGGCCTCCGAGAGCGTGGCGGCCAGAGGCTTTTCCACCAGCAGGTCAAGACCCGCATCCAGCAGCACAGAGGCAACCGCGTGGTGATGTACGGTGGGCACGGCGACCGTAGCCGCGTTCAGATTCAAATCGGCGCGCAGCAGTTCGTTCACACTGGCAAAGACAGGAATCGCGTAACGCTCGGCGGTCTCGGTGGCGCGAGCCGGCTCCGGCTCGACGGCGGCCACAAGTACCGCGCCTAGACCTGCCGCTTCCAGCTCGCGGTAAACGCGCAAATGATTCTTGCCAAACGCTCCAGCTCCCACGACGGCAACGCGCAATAAGTCTTGGCTCACGGCAGCGGTGTCCATCCCTGCGGCGCGCGCATCGGTTCAGCGAGCGCGACGGGCGCTTCTGGCAATGTGCCTTCGACGGCCTTCAGGCAGCGGCTGTAAAGTTCAAGCAAGTGATTCACGTGCTCTTCGGGCTTGGTGGCGGCTGAGCCGCTGAAGCCGGTTGAAGGTGCGGCGGGACGTCCCACGCCGGCCGTTACCGAAACAAACTTGAGCAGATCAAGCGCGATGTCTTCATTGCGCCGCGCGCCGAGGCTGGTGCTGGGTATCGAATCCATCCAGAATGTTCTCCATAGAGGATGCTAGCAGAAACCGGGACTCCGCGTTGCGCAAGTGCCTTCCCATCCCTCCCGCAAAAAAGCAGGAAGGATGGGAATCCCTTTGGCGGTTATTGCGCCGTTTCAGTGAAAGTAGCAATGGCGCCGCCCAGCGCGAACTGGTCCTGCGCGGTCACCGTTACCGTGCCTGTAGCGGCGGGCAGGGTAAGAGTGACCGAGGCAATGCCGGAGGAGTTGGTGGTGGCGATCACGCTGGTTCCCGACGTAGTTCCATTCGACAGCGTACCCGTGCTGCCCGTCGGAAGAGTAAACAGTATGGCGGCTCCTGTGGCAGCTCCGCCCGATGAGCCAGGCGTGAGCGTGACGGCGAGCGGTGTAGCAAGCGCGGTGCCATGGGTGGCGCTCTGGTTGTTGCCGCCGGAGACAACAAGAGTTGCCGGCGGGTTGCCGACCACAATCCAGCCGCCCTTGGTTTGCGTGGCGGTTCCGTCGGAGCCGGTGACGGTGAAGTGGCAGAAGCCGGCCGTCGCGCCGGCCGTCACGGTGAGCTCGCCTGGAGCGGTGGTGGTGATGGTGGGTGTTGTCAGTGCGATTGAGCCTGAGCAAGCCGCCGCGCCCTCATAGGCGTCAAAGACCGCCGAAGAAAGCGTGACCGTGGCCGTGCCGGAGGTGAGCTTCGGCCAAAGAACGGTTGTCCCTGAACCCGGAACCATGATTGTGTCAGGGTTCAAATCCCACTCCGAGGCCGGCGTCGAGGCTTGTGTGCCGTTGATAACCAGCAGCGTAATCGAGTAAGGAGCGAAGGACTGGCTGTTCGACCAGCCTTTCGACGGCGTTACGGTAATCGCCGAGGAATTGGTCGAGGTCAGTGTGTACGTGGTGTAGGTGGTGGCGTTGAAGCCGGTAAGGTCAAAGGTAACCGCGTCGCTGTTGGCCGGATCTTTGTTCACCACCATGATGGTCAGCTCCGTGCCGGCGGCGTTCAGCGCGGCATACGAGGAGAACAGTGCAGTGGTGCCGGTGGCCGTGTCGGAGACGGAGGTGCTTCCAAAGCTGTTGTAAGCTCCGTCATAGTTGGTGTACAGCTTGAGCGCCAGGTAGTTGGGGTTGGCGGCAGAGGGCGCCTCCCAGCGCGATGCGAAGCCCATGTGTTCGCGGCCAAAGATGCCGTAAGCCTGCGCGTCGCCGAGGGCAGTCGAGAAGTCCGACTCGCCCGCGAAGGATGCGCTCCACTCTGTAAATGCCAGCGGCGTGCCCGGATAGATGGCATTCACCAACGCGCGCATGCGAGGGATGCGGAAGGGATTGGTTCGGTTGGGTTGGATGCTGGTAGCCCACGGCTGGTTAATGACGCCGCTGGTGCTGACGTAAGTCGGATCCCAGTAATCGCGATAGACGTCGGCAGCCAAGGCTTGAAGCTGGGCAGTGCTCAGGCCGGAGGTGTTGGCATCCGGGTAGGCGTGGATGTCAAAGACGTCGAGAGTGCGCGCGCCGTTGATCTGATCCTGCCAGTAGATCTGATTGAGCCACCAGGGGAGGAAGTCAACTCCGCCATGAGCATCCTTGTCGCTGCCGTTGGCGCCGTTCCAGTAGTACCACCAGCAGCAGAAGACAGGACCGAAGCGTACCGCCTCCGGATCCCATGTTTTAAGGTTAGTGGCCTCGGTCTCGTAGGTGGCGGCCAGCTCGTCGTAGCCGGAGGGAGTGGGATGGATATCGCGGTGCGTACCGCCCCAGATATCAATCTCGTTGTCCATGTCATAGAAGTGGCAGGAGGTAATGTTGCTGCCGGGAACGGTGCAAGTGCCCGTGCCGAAGGCGGTGGCCAGCGACTTTGCCCAAGTCTCACGATCCAGACAGGTGCTTCCATCCGTGGTCCCTGACGGGCAATCGGCCGATGTGTCCACCAGCGGATAGTAGGCGGTGGAAACGACATTGGTTGTAACCGGAGTGGAGCAGTCGGTTTTATAGCCGTCGCCGGCGTCGTGGTTGTAAGGATCAACGGAGCACTGTGCCCCGTAAGTTGTCACCGAGTAGCTCCAGTGGCCGTTGCTTCCATTCTCGGGGCTCTGCGCCACCCAGGGCAGCATCACCATGGTCATCAGCGGATGGCTGCCGGCCGCTTTCACATCGGTGATCCATTGAACGGAATCGGAATCGTCTCCGTTGTTGAATCCCTCAATGCCGAAATCCTCAAAATAGTAGTCGTTGTCGGCGTTGTAGGTGCCTAACAGCCAGTTGTAAGTGGAGGAGGCGTTTCCGCCCCAGCGCACCAGGCTCATTCTGCTGTCGTTGACGGTTGCCGCATCTTGCGGGTAAGCGCCGCCATAAATGTAAGGGCTGATGGTGTGACGGCCGGAAAGCACGTCAATGGTGACGTCCACGGCATTGGGAGCCGTGGTTACCGTGACCGAGTTGCTCCCGCTCGCTGAGGTATAGATCGAGGAACTGGTCGAGTCTGGCGTGTAGGTAGCGGTGAGCGTATCGGTTCCAGTGGCAAGTTTTCCGGCTGGAATTGTGATGGATGCTGAACCGGAGCTGAGTGCCGTCGAGCTTGAGGTATAGCTTCCGCTGGAAAGGATGACAGAGCCGGTCGGCGTGCCGTCGGAACCGGAGAGTGCGATCGTAACTTGGAGCGTCTGCGCGGTGGTGATGCTGGAAGCTCCAGGCGTCACCACGACCGATGGCGTAATCAGCGGGTTGACCGTGACTGAGTTATTCCCGCTCGCCGAGTTAAAGGTCGAGGAACTGGACGAGTCTGGCGTATAGGTTGCGGTCAACGTGTCGGAGCCAGTGGCCAGCTTGCCGGCTGGGATGGTAATGGAGGCCGAGCCTGCGCTGAGAGTTGTGGCAGCGGAGGTATAGCTTCCGCTGGTTAGCACCACCGAGCCGGTGGGTGTTCCGCTCGAGGCGGTGACCGCGACCGTGACTTGAAGCGACTGCGCCGTGGTGATGCTGGACGCGCCAGGCGTTACTTTGACCGATGGCGTAATCAGCGGGTTGACCGTGATCGAATTGCTTCCGGAGGCGGAATTGTATGTCGAAGAGCTTGCCAAGTCAGGCGTGTAGTTTGCGGTGAGCGTATCGGTTCCGGCAACAAGTGAGTCAGCGGGGATGGTAATCGATGCCGAGCCGGCGCTGAGGGTTGTCGCGGCTGAAGTATAGCTTCCGCTGGAAAGAACGACCGAACCGGTCGGCGTTCCGCCAGTGCCGCTGACCGCGATGGTGACTTGAAGCGACTGCGCCGTGGTGATCGTCGAGGCTCCAGGGGTCACCTTGACGGTGGGAGTCAGCAGCACGGGAGTGGTCACCGTAACCGAGCCGCTTCCGGATGCTGAATTGTAGATTGTGGAACTTGCCACATCCGGCGTATAGGTGGCAGACAGCGTATCTGTTCCGGCGGCGAGCGAGCCGGCGGGAATGGTAATGGAGGCCGAGCCGGCGCTGAGCGTTGTGGTGGCGGAAGTATAGCTCCCGCTGGAAAGAACAACCGAACCGGTTGGCGTTCCGCCTGAGCCGGAGACTGCGATGGTGACTTGAAGCGACTGCGCCGTGGTGATGGAGGAGGAAGCGGGAGTCACGGTGACACTTGGATTAAGCAGTGGAAGAGTGGTCACCGTAACCGAGCCGCTTCCGGATGCGGAAGTGTAAACCGAAGAGCTGGATGAATCCGGCGTATAAGTAGCCGTCAGCATGTCGGATCCAACGGCAAGCGAGCCTGCGGGGATTTTGATCGTGGCCGAACCAGCGCTGAGAGTCGTAGCTGCGGAGGAATAGCTTCCGTTGGAAAGCACGACAGTGCCGGTAGCTGTGCCCCCGGAGCCGGAAACCGTGATGGCGACGTTGAGCGCCTGCGCAGTGTTGATGCTGGAAGAGGCGGGCGTGACGGTGACCGTGGGGGTGGTGAGCTGGTTGGAGCTGGAACCGCCGCCACAGGCCACCATGGCCAGGCAAAACGCTGCCATCGACAACTGTGCCAAATAACGCGCAAAGCTTCTCATTTCTTGGTCCTCTCATCAAAAGTGCGGGTTGCACAAAACGATTTCAATCCTCATCGCGATCTTTGTCTTCGGGCGAAGCGTACCATCGCGGCAATTGAGGAGGCGGTCAAAAAACCGAGCCTTCCTGAAGTTGCCAGCCAACAGCTAGCATACGACATTATCGCGGCAGAGAGCCTGCGAGAGTCAAATGGAGATCGGAAAAATGGTCATTGAAGTGGACATGTAAGGACCAAAAAGGAACGCCGGCTCTAGCGCTCAAAGAGCACGGACCGGCATTTGAAAGTACCTGTACCGCCGACCTCCCGGAGCACGCCGTTCTCGCGCCATCAGGATTGTTTTATATGTCGAGGTTCCTCACATCGAGGGCGTTATCCTCGATAAATTTTCGGCGAGCCTCGACGTCTTCGCCCATCAATGTGGTGAAGATGGAGTCGCACTCGGCATAATCTTCCAGCCGGACGCGCAGCAGGGTGCGGCGTTCTGGATCCATGGTCGTATCCCAGAGTTGCGTGGCGGTCATCTCGCCCAGGCCTTTGTAGCGCTGAACGTCATAGCCTTTTTTGCCCTGCTCAACGATGTAGCTGAAGAGCTCGCGGGCGGTCTGCTTTTCCACGGGTTCTTGCAGCGCGCGGGCGGCGCGGCGGGCCTGCTTGGCCTCGGCTTGAACTTCGGCGGAGTCGGGTTCGGCGGCCTCGCCTTCTTCGCTGGCCGCTTCCGCAACGACTCCCTTGGCGGCGTATTCGATGAGGAAAGGCGGTTCCAAATACTCTTTGATGAGAGTGTATTTCGCCATCATCTGGCGGAACTCCGGGCTGGAAGCAAGCGTCCAGTCGATGTGGCGCTCGGCGCCTTGAGCGTCGGTAAAGCTGATCGACCAGGTATGGTGCTCTTCATCCTCGACCGGCGCTCCCAATGCCTTGAAGAGAAACTCCTCCGAGCGTGCTGAAAGTTCGGCGTGGATTTTGGCCAGCTTGGGCGGAAGCTCGCTCTCGGATTTGGAGGCGAAGTCGGCGCGGTGAATCAGCTCGGCGCGGGCCAGCAGCTCGGTCAACTTTTCATTGCGAACGCGCTTGTCCACCTTTTCAACAAAGTCCAGGTACTCGCCCAGAGTGGCGATAAAGCGTGTCAACCCAGCGCCCTCGATGCGGCTGGCCGCCTCGCCATGATGCACAACCATTCCCTCCGCCGCGCGGCTGACCATCACTTTGACGAACTCGCGCTCATCCTTGATGTACTCCTCGCGACGGCCTTTCTTGATTTTGAACAGCGGCGGCTGGGCAATGTAGATGTTGTCCCGCTTGATCAGCTCCATCATGTGGCGGAAGAAAAACGTGAGCAGCAGCGTGCGAATGTGCGACCCGTCCACGTCGGCGTCGGTCATCAGAATGATCTTGCCGTAGCGCACCTTGCTGCCGTCAAAGTCGTCCTTGCCGATGCCGCAGCCGAGGGCGGTAATCATGGCGCGGATTTCCTCGTGGCCCAGCATCTTGTCGTAGCGGGCCTTCTCGACGTTGAGGATCTTGCCTTTCAGGGGCAGAATGGCCTGGAAGCGGCGATCACGCCCCTGCTTGGCCGTGCCGCCGGCGCTCTCGCCCTCGACCAGATACAGTTCGCAGCGCTCCGGGTTGCGCTCGCTGCAATCGGCTAGCTTGCCGGGTAGGCCGGCGCCATCCATCACGCCCTTGCGGCGGGTCAGGTCGCGTGCCTTGCGCGCCGCCTCGCGAGCACGCGCGGCTTCAATCGACTTGTTGATGATGCGCTTGGCAATAGGCGGATTCTGCTCCAGAAATGCGCCCAGCCGCTCGTTGACAAAGGCCTGCACAATGCCCGCGATGTCGGAGTTCAGCTTGCCCTTGGTTTGCCCCTCAAACTGCGGCTGCGAAAGCTTGACGCTCACCACCGCAACCAGCCCCTCGCGCACATCGTCGCCGCTCAGGTTTTCCTTTACGTCCTTAAAGAGCCCCAGCGACTGGCCGATCGCGTTCACGGTGCGGGTGAGTGAAGTGCGGAAGCCGGACAGGTGCGTGCCGCCATCCACCGTGTTGATGTTGTTGGCAAAGCTGAAGACCGTCTCCGAGTAGCTGTCGTTGTACTGGAGGGCAATATCGATTTCCACATTGTCCCGCATCGCCTCCATCACAATCGGCTTCTCGTGCAGCACGGTCTTGCCGCGGTTCAAATGCTTGACGAACTCCGCGATGCCGCCGGCGTACTTGAACTCCGCCTTGCGCGCCTCGCCGGTCTTGGGGTCGGCGGTGCGCTCGTCGGTGAGGGTAATCTCCAGGCCTTTATTGAGGAAGGCCATCTCGCGCAACCGCTGCGCCAGCGTATCGTAGTTGTACTCGGTGACGGAGAAGATGCTCTTGTCCGGCAAAAAGTGAACCTTGGTCCCGCGCCGCTTGCTGGTGCCAGCCTGGCGCAGTTCGCTCACCGGATCTCCGCAACTGAAATCCATCTCCCAGGTAAAGCCGTCGCGCCAGATCTCGACGTTGAACTCCTGCGAAAGCGCATTGACGCAACTGACGCCAACCCCGTGCAGACCGCCGGAGACCTTGTAGTTCGAAGCGTCGAATTTGCCGCCGGCGTGCAGTTTGGTCAGCACCACCTGCACCGCGGGCATCTTCTTGCCATTCGAAAGATCCATCATGTCCACCGGGATTCCGCGCCCATCATCGACAACCGTAATCGAGTTGTCCACGTGAATAATCACGTCAATCTTCTTCGCGTAGCCGGCCAGGGCCTCGTCCACCGAGTTGTCCACCACTTCATAGACCAGATGATGCAGGCCCATATCGCCGGTCGAGCCAATATACATCGCCGGACGAAGGCGCACCGCCTCCAGGCCTTCGAGAATCTTGATGTTTTCGCCGGTGTAACTGCCGTTCTCGGCGGAGGACGAAGTGGGATCTACAGGTTCAGTCGCCATAAAATTCCGTTCACAAAGCTCGCGCTTCGAGTTCCTTCGGGCGCGCGGCGTCGGGAGCGCCGTTCGCAACCCTGATTTGGGGGTCTAACCAATTGAAAGACTGGGGCTTTCGAACAAGCTTTCCTAGCTTGATTTTAGCATGGCGCCGAGAGCGGCGACGGGTGGAAAACAGAGCTGAAAGGGCGAATATTTGACGAGGATTCAGGGGCCTGAAGTGGTACGGTAGTAACCTAAACCGTTACTACTTAGATAACTTAAAGAAAATGATTGACTTAGTTTTGTTTTCGGATTACTGTTTCCGTCCATGGAGCCGCTTTTTCCGGCCCAAAAAATCAATTGGAGGTTACTACCGATGAAACTCGCAGCTCGTATCTTCGTTCTGTCGATCGTTGTCGCCGGCGGCGTGGCAGCCGCCACAACTCCCGCCAATCGCGCCGCTCTGCCCAGTCATCTGTCAGCCACCTCCAGTATGCCGGGGCCGGTCTGTGGCAATGGCGGTCATATTCCCTGCGAAGTCAACCCCTAAAGCAGGGAAAGACAAAGGGAATGACCCACCAGAAATGTTGAACACATTATTTTCTTGTTGAGTGGAAAGAAAATCGGCGCTATTCTGAGAAGGTACTCAGAATAGCGAGAGGCCGGAATGTCTTCCCAATCAATCATGTCCATGATGTGCGTGGCGGAGTTTGCGCTCTGGGCGGTCCTTGCCTTCGTCTTCTGGAAGAGAAATTTATTCTCGCGCTTTCCGGCCATGGGGCGTTACCTGGTCCTGCGCCTGGCAGCCATGCCCGTTTTGCTCTTCTTCTTCACCGCGCTGAATAGGCACTGGTTCAGCGGCTATGCCTCGGATCTGTATTTTTACTGCTACTGGGCTGTCTACAGCGCCAGCGCCCTGATGCTCTACTTTATCTGCCAGGAAGTCTTCTGCAGTGTTCTTTCCGCTTTCTCAGGCCTTCAGCGGCTGGGGATCATGGCCTTTCGCTGGGCGGCTTTGACCTCGGCGATTTTAAGTCTGTCCACGCTATCCATGCAGTCCACGCACTACCAGATGATCATCCACACGGCCTATTGGCTGATGCGCTCGGTCAGCATCCTTGAGCTGTGCCTGCTCGCCTTTCTCTGCATGAGCATGAGTGCGCTGCGGCTTGGCTTTCGCAACATGGCCTTTGGCATCTCCCTGGGCTTCGGCATGATCTCGTCGAGCGATTTTATCCTCTCCAGCTTCTGGTCCCGATCGACAACCTCAACCGATTTGCTGCAATTCATCACCCAATCCATGATCCTGTTCTCGCTGGGCATTTGGATCTTGTATGCCGCGCTGCCCGAGCCCGCGCGCAAGCCGGTCGTGCTGCCCGCTCACTCCACCATTCTGCGCTGGAACGAGATCGCCTCCGCCCTTGGCCACACCGGAACCCAGGTCGCCGTGCAGCCCTCCGGCGGCTTTGCTCTCACCGATGTCGAGTCCGCGATTGAGTCTGTGCTGAACAGAAAACTGAAGAATAGGGAATCAGAGACATAGGCGAGAAAATGAATAAGGAATAGAAAAGCCACGGCTTGCGCCGTGGCTTTTTTTGATGAAGCCAAGCCAATCTTACTCGGCCGCTACCGGCTCGATGGACGCAAAACGTCCACGGTTGCCTCGGTCGGCAAACTTCACCCGGCCAGTGACCTTGGCAAAAAGCGTGTCATCCGAGCCGATGCCCACGTTGAGGCCTGGCTTGATCCGCGTGCCGCGCTGGCGCATGATGATCGAGCCGCCGGTGATGAGTTCGCCGGCAAAGGCCTTCACGCCCAGCCGCTGTGCATTCGAGTCCCGTCCGTTTGTGGAGCTGCCTCCACCCTTCTTGTGTGCC
>Ga0181520_10002455_pt1 | contig 34330 bp, 23 predicted proteins | sample PEATcosm2014_Bin_29_FD_132451 | JGI IMG/M metagenome (GOLD analysis project Ga0181520, IMG submission 132451) | Peatland microbial communities from MTU Mesocosm Facility, Houghton, MI, USA - PEATcosm2014_Bin02_30_metaG | ecosystem: Environmental > Terrestrial > Soil > Wetlands > Peat | place...
ACCGCGATGTACTCGCCAACGGTGTATCCGAAGATGTTGACGATAACGTTGCAGCGGGGATAGCGGCGAAGGGGCGGGAGCTTTTTGACGATAAACTCATCAACGCCAACATTTTGGAGGCCGATGGCGTTCAACATGCCGGCGGCAGTTTGGATAATGCGGGGCGCGGGGTGGCCGGGGATGGGATCGCGGGAGATGCCTTTGGTGACGAATCCGCCGATGCGCTCGAGGGCGACGATGTCTTCAAACTCGATGCCATAGCCAAAGGTGCCGCTGGCGGCGATGATGGGGCTGGCCAGTTCCAGGCCTGCCAGCGAGACTTTCATCTCAGGTTTCACGCGCGGGATTCCTTTACTACAGAGATCAGAGAACAGAGATCAGGGATCGGCTGCGTTAGCAAGCTGACCATCCTGACAATGATAAACCTGCTGTTCCGCGAGCTACTTGACCGGCTTAGTTGCCTCGGTCAACACGCGGCCCACCGAGGCCGATGGCTGATTGACACCGGCCAGCGAGGCTAGTGTGGCGGCCAAGTCTACAGGGGCTACACGTCCATGATACTCGCCAGGCAGGAAGGGCGCGCCATAAAAGGCCAGCGGGACGTGGCGGTCATAGGACCAGGGGGCAAAGTGGGTGGTTCCGGCAAAGGGGCCTGATCCCTGCAACTGATAAGCGTCGAATACCGCCATCACGTACCAGTTGCCGTGATCGGCATAGCTGTGGGCGAGAAGGCGGCCCATTTCGGATGGAGGCATCGGTCCATTGGCCATTTGCAGACGGGTGTAGACGGCCTGCACGTGGGGTGATGTGGGCAGGCGCTGCGGTGAGGGCTGGACAACGGGAGTTGGGATTCCGGCGAGAAACCTGGGCGGGGTGGGGTCCTGGCTGGCCACGGCGGCGGGCAGCAGAGCGGCGACTTCGTCCTCGGCGGCTTTTTCGTCGATTCCCACATTGATGAAGACCCTCTTGTCGAGCACGATGTAGGGCAGGTCGGGCTCGGGCAGAATGTAATTGAGTTTCTTGCCGGGAGAGTGGCGCTTGTTGAGCTCCACATTGAGAGAATCGTAGACCTTGTCCATTTGAATGGCGGCGGCGTGGATGCCGAGTTTGGCGGCATCGCCGGGAATGGGCGCAATGCCATGGTCGGCGGTGAGCGCCAGCCAGACGTTGCCCAGGCCGATGGTTTGATCGAGCCAGGTATTGAAGCTGTCGAGATCGCGATCGAGGCTGAGAATCATCTGCTCTTCAGAATCGGAGTCGGGACCGAACTGATGGCCCTGAATGTCGTTGGGGGAGAGCGAAATAACGAGCAGGTCGGTGACGCCGTTGACGCCAAGTTTTTCTCCGGTAATGAGGGCGCGGGCAAAGTCCAGCTCATAGCTGTTAGCGGCGGGCGTTCTTCCCACCAACTCGAAAAACTGCCTGGTTCCTTCGGCATTAGCTTCGCGAGCGGCCTGGGCGGGACGGTCGCCGGCGTTGAAGGCGCGCGCCCACTCCGGCAGGTGTTGCATGTAATAGGTAGAGGTGGTGAATTGTCCGCTGGAGTTGTCGATCCAGAATGCGCCGTTGGCGGATTGGCCGGCGGGCAGGATGGCGGCGCGGTCTTTGAGGGAGATGCCGTACACACGCGAGCGGCCGTTGGTGGCCAGGCGCAGTTCGTCGCCCAGGGTGGTGGCGCGCAGATTGAGCGGGGATGCACCGATGGCCCACGCGGGCGCCCAGGAGGGCGCTCCGGGCATATTTGCGGGGATGGAGTCGTGGGGCAGATCGACGAGCTGATAGCGCTCGTCTTGTACGGAGGTCACCTTGGCGTCGTAGGAGCGGGATGCGTCCCACCACTCGTTGGATTCGATGCCGTGACCGTCGGTGTATGCGCCGGTGCCGATGGTGGCGTGGCCGGGAGCGGTTTTGGTGTTGGCGTAGTCGTAATAGCAATCGGTGAACCAGGCGCCTTCTTTCATGAAGAGATTGAAGCCTCGGCCTTTGAATTCGGCGCGGTCGCGGTTGAGGTAGTCGCCGCGAAACTGGTCAATGACCACGATGACAATCAGCTTGGGCTGGCCAACGTAGGCCTGGGCTGGGGCAGCAACGGGCAGCAGGATAGCCAGAAGCGCGATCAGGCAGATAAGCAGGGCATGGAGGAAGCGGGTTCTTGGTTGCATGGGTTGATTGTAAATAAGGAGTGTTACAGGATGTTCAAATTGCGGGGATTTGGGGCGAATGAGCGGAGGGTTACTGATGAATTGGCGACGATCCGTGCGGAACCTGTCCGAGGTTCCGCGCCGTCCGTATCAAAAACGATCATGCTGGATGGATGGGTTATTGGGCCGACGCCCTTGCCGCTCGTTCGATTAATCGAGCCACGTCAACCGGCTTGGATATATAGACCGAGTGGCTGGCGGGAACTTCGATCGTTTCGCTGCCGGCATGCTTGGCCATGCTGCGCTCGAGATCGGGATTGATGTTGTGGTCGAGTGTGGCGACCAGCGCCCAGCTTTTCTTTTGACGCCATGCGGCTACCGTCACCGGCGCGCCCCCCGCGGCCTTGGCCAACATCGGCTGGGAATAAGCCATGAACTTAGCCTCGACAGGCGGGATGTCGGCTGCGAAATCAGCGGGGAAGGCAGATGGGTCAAGGTAGAGAAAATCGTCCTTGGTGGCATGCATATCATTGTTGGCGGCGGGGAACTTCGCGAGCAAGCTGACGGCACTGTCGCCCTGGTCGGGGATGAAGGCGGCGATGTAGACGAGGCCGACGACATTTGGCGCATTACCCGCTTCGGTTATGACCACGCCGCCATAGCTGTGGCCAACCAGAAGGGATGGACCCTGTTGTAGATCCAGCACGCGTTTGGTCGCCGCGACGTCATCGGCAAGAGATGTCAGTGGTTCCTGCACCACGCTGACCGAATAGCCATCCTTGCTAAGAATGTTAACGACGCTCTGCCATCCGGAACCGTCGGCAAAGGCGCCGTGTACGATGACTATGTTCTTGATCTGCACGGGCTGCTGCGCCGTAGCTGTGGCCGAAACCAGAAACGCGACCGCCGCGGCCGCAGTGACAATGAATTTTCTATGCATAGTGCTCCCCTGTGTTAGATATCGCGATAAAAAAACTATTCTAAGAAATAAACTAGCACATAGCAGAGCGATCTCGTTTTGCTTTCTGTCATTGAAATGTCATTTATTTGTGTCAATTTTTCACAAAATCCGCTGAGACGAGGGAGGCCGGATGCGACGCGATGACCAGGTGTAAGAGAAACGAGGATCTTCAGGTAAACTTGTGGTACGAACATGGACGTACTAACACGATCTTGGTACATATGCGGAGCAAAACATGGAAGTGAAGGGTGCAACCCTTTTGTATACATTGGCTGGCCTGATGATCACGTTCGCGGGTTTCACTACGCTGTTGTTGGCCCTGCGGCCGGCGGCTGGAGCGAGGTTGTCACAGCTTGACCGATACCTTGCAAGAACGGTTATGACGCACATTTTTGTGTTGACGGCGGGAGCGCTTCTGCCGGCGCTGTTTGCGCTCTACGGCATTCAGGAAGAGTGGATTTGGCGAGGCTCAGGCGTGCTTTTCGCACTACCAATGCTTGCTCTTCAGGTCACCTATCCGCGCCGACGCCGCAAGGTGATCGGCAATGGCCCACCACTCGCAGTATTCGCGGTCTTCGTTGTATTGGGTTCGGCTGTGACACTAGCGATGCTTGGCTACGTTTTAGCAGGCTTTGAATACAGCGCCGCGGTTTACATCACGGCTTTGACGATCGACTTTTTTACAGTCACATTCGCCTTCGTAATAGCGCAAGATGTCATCATGCAACAACCAATGGAAATGCCGGAGCGGTAACGAGCAGCAGGACGGCCAGAAGTGAGATCAGGCAGAGATGCAGGGCAGGGAGGGAACGGGTTTACGGTTGCATGGGGCGATTGTAAATAGGGGAGTGTTACAGATAGTTCAACTTGGGTGGGTTTGGACGCACGAGCGGAGAGTTACTGACGGATTGGCGACTAATCGACCAGAGTTAACCATAGCGTGTGGAGTTGGGAACATTCAAAAATAGGTCTTGGAAGCTTGGTTCTACTTAAGTCCGCCTGATTACACTAAATTTTCATCCAGCACTAAACTTTCACTCCCTCTTTGCCGATACCACTTCCAGATACCCCGCGCCGCTCGTTCGTCCCTAAGTCTAGCCTGGGATGAACTCGGTCCTAAGGAGATAGGAAAATGATGAGATGGATCGAATTATCTGTTGCTACGGTGAGTCTTAGCCTAATGGCTGCTTGTGGTGGTGGAGGAACCAGTGTTAACGGAAACACCAATCCATCTCAGCCGCCGCCCACCGACACCTTCTCCGGCACGGTTACTTTCAAAGGCGCGCCTCTTGTCGGAGCCACAATAACAGCCTGGAATACGAATTCCAATCCTTCGACGGTCTTCGGGACCACCACAACCGACGCCAGCGGCAATTACAGCTTTTCCGGACTCCAAACTTCAGGCAATGCGGTTGCGGTCTATCAGTTTTGGGTCAGCAAGACGGGTTACGGGTTTTATCCATCTGTCGGTAGCGGCGCCACAGTGACCAGAGCCCAAGAGAACAGCCAGTTTCAGGGCGGTGGGTCGACCAATGTCCCAATAGTTTTCACCGTGATCCAATTTGATTCTCTGGCAAACGGTTCAGTGTCCGGGGCCGATTTCACAGCCTATGACGGGAGCAATTCGTTGGTGAGTCTCCCAGGCACCGGGCAGGCAACAAGCTACGTCAGCGGTGATGACGGATCTTTGAAGGAGGGCGTCGCATGGCCTTCCACGCGCTATGTGAACAACCACGATGGAACTATCACCGACAGCCTCACCGGCCTCGTCTGGCTGCAAAACGCTGGATGCTTTAGCTCAACGGTCTTCGCCACAGCGCTGGCCGACGTCAATCAACTGGCCAGCGGCGCTTGTGGCCTGACGGATGGATCGAAGGCGGGAGATTGGCGCATGCCTAATCTCAACGAGCTAGAGAGCGTTGTGGATGTCTCAGCCAGCAACCCCGCTCTGACGGCCGGCAACCCATTCATCAATGTGTCGAATGCAATCTACTGGTCCTCCACCAGTTATTATGGCGGAGAAACAGGTTCACCCAATGCCTGGGCCATTCGCATGAGTGACGGCCGATACATCAACGATTCCGTATCCAATGCCAAGACAACCGCGAGCAACGGTGTCTGGGCCGTGAAGAGTGGCGGAGGCGGGACCGTCAAACTGTCATCGACCGGACAATATATCATTTACGCCAGCGGTGACGACGGAAGCATCCAGGCCGGTGTTCCGCCCACTTACCAACGCTGGATCGACAACGGCAACGGAACAATTACCGATACCGTTACCGGACTGATCTGGCTGAAAAAAGCCGATTGCATTAATACCGACTGGGCAGACGCATTGGCACAAGTCAATTCCCTGGTCAGCGGTCAATGCGGATTGACAGACGGCTCGACGGCGGGAAGTTGGAGAATGCCCAATCGTAACGAGATGCAGAGCCTCTCCGACCGAATGCAGAACAATCACGCCGACTTCTTCAATGACACGTTGGTGAATCTCAACGGTTCGACTTACGAATTGCCGATCTTTACCAACTTTGTGGTGAGTGAATACTACTGGACATCAACTACGGATGCGGCTAACGTCAGTGAGGCCTGGACGGTTTACAGCTGCGATTTCGGAGTATACGACACGCTAAAGTCCGATGTCGGCTATACGCTGGCAGTGCGTTGATGCAGCGGTGAACAGGAAGAGGGCCTCTGCGGGTGTGTCGGCCGCGAGATCAAGATTATCCTCGCAATAAACCTTTCGAGAGCCCAATCAGCTCGATCCGTTCTGAACGTGTAACCAGCTCTCAGTCAGCTTCTCATAAGTAAAGAGCATACGAAGGCCACTTGAGCGCAGTGGCTTCCCACCCATTTGCCTAAAGGCATGGCGATGGATGGGGCACGGAGCTTCTGTTGGTGTGCACAAGTCCTCAAATACCAGGACGCTCACTAGGCGCTGACTGCTACGGCGGCGTTAACCTTGACGGGGGTGAGCCAACCGAAGCGGTCGGGTTTTAGGCCGTTGGCGATGCCGAGGAATTCGTCACCGATCTTTTTGGAGATTTCGCCGGGTTTGCCGTCCGCGATAACTATGCGGTCGATGGAGCGGATGGGCTGAACCTCGGCGGCGGTGCCGGTGAAGAAGACTTCGTCGGCGATGTAGAGTAATTCGCGCGGGATGGGCTGCTCGATGACGGTATAGCCCAGGTGGCGAGCGATGGCCATGACGCTGTCGCGGGTGATTCCGGAGAGCGCCGAGTTGCCCAACTGCGGGGTGTAGAGAACGCCGCTGCGGACGACGAAGATGTTTTCTCCGGAGCCCTCGCTGACCAGGCCGTTGACGTCGAGAGCGATGCCCTCCTGGTAGCCGTTGGCGTCGGCTTCCATGCGGATGAGCTGAGAATTCATATAGTTGGCGCCAGCCTTGGCGAGGGCGGGCATGGTGTTGGGGGCGAGGCGGTTCCAACTGGAGATGCAGACGTCGACGCCGCCGTGGCCAGCCATGTACTTGCCCCAGGGGAAGTTGGCGATATAGACCTCGATAGGTGCGCCCTTGGGGCTGACGCCCATTTCGCCGTAGCCGCGGAGTATGATGGGGCGGATATAGCAGGGAGCAACTCCATTGGCTTCAATCACATCCACGACGGCAGCACAGAGCTCGTCGAGGGTGAAGGGAACCTCCATGCGGTAGATTTTGGCGGAGTCGAGAAGGCGCTGCATATGCTCCGGCAGGCGGAAGACGGCCGAGCCATGGGGCTGGCCGTAGCAGCGAATTCCTTCAAAGACGCTGGAGCCGTAGTGGACGACATGGCTCATCACGTGGATGTTGGCCTGTTCCCATGGAATGAGATTGCCGTTGTGCCAGATTTTGGAGGTGGGTTGGATAGGCATGGGTTTAGAGCGCTCCTTGGTGCGCCTTACGCGTACACATCAGGGTAGCGCGATAGAGGGGGACCTGTCACGGAAGGGCAGGGGGAGCCGGGGCTGATGTTATTGTGCGGACACGCTCTCCATGAGGACTGGTGGCTTCAAATCGCCTGTGGGGATTGAATTCACATGGCTAACATCAGAAAGTTCCATGTTCTGAGCGCTTTCGGCCAGTTGCAGGTGGCGTTCCATTATTTTGCGCGCCTCAACAGGATTGTGGGTGCGGATGGCGCGGTAAATCTCGCGATGCATATCGGCCATTTCGCGCAGGTTGCTGGTGCGTTCGACGGTTTTGCGCCGCTTTTCATACATGGCAGTGGTGATGGTCTCGATGAGGGCGGCCAGAATCGGATTGCATGAGGCTTGAGCGATGATGCGGTGAAAGAGCATGTCATGCACAAGGAATTCCGCGGGGCTGTCGATACAGGCGAACATCTCGGCGACCTGCTCGGAGAGTGCGGCGTGGTGCTCTTCCTTGCCTCTTTCGGCAGCCAGGGCGGCGAGGCTACATTCAATAATCAATCGTGCCTCATACATCTGCCAGAAATGGAAGCCGTAGAGCGCGCTCATCAGTCCCAGGGATGCCTTGCTGAACTCCGCCGGGCCGTCTTTGATGAAGGTACCGACACCGTGGCGCACGGTCATGACCCCCATGGCCACGAGATAGCCGATGCCGGTGCGCAGGCTGGCTCGGCTGATTTTGAGGGTACGCGCCAGTTCGCGCTCGGGAGGGATTTTGTCACCCGGCCGCAGAGCGCCCTTTTCCAGGAGCGTGCGGATGTGGTTGACCACTTTACGGGTTCGGTCGGTATCGTGCGCGTCGTGCGTTAGACGGGTCATAAGGGCAAGATTCCAATCAGATTGCGAGAGATGCGGACATTATCAGATTAGCACCAAAACTGGCTTTTACAATACTATCTTCTTTGATTGGCAACATGCATGGTGTGCGTGTATGCTAGTGGTCAGACCTCATATTCACACGGCACTGCCTTTACCGGCATGGTACAACTGAGGTTTGACGGAGAGTCGCTCAGAATTTTGCAGGTTTCAGACATTCTTTTTGAGGAGTAACGTCGGATGAGTTATGGATTGAATATCCGCAAGGATGCGGAATTGGATTTTCTATCGCTGGGCGCGCTGGTTCACCGGCTCGATCCGGGAATCATTCCTTTTCGCAAGGCGACGGAGTGCCAGATACACGTCAGTGGCGGCGAGTTTAACGTGGCTGCCAACCTGTCGAATTGTTTTGGCATGAATACGGCAATCGTATCCGCGATGTCGGATTATCCGATCGGCGATTTGATTGCGGAGCGGGTACGCGCCATGGGGGTGAAGCCGATTTACAAACACTTCAAGCATAACGGGGTGAACGGCCCCAACATGGCCACCGTGTATAGCGATCGCGGGTACGGGATGCGGGCTCCGGTGGTTTTTTACAACCGCTGCAACGAAGCGGCGGGGCAGTTGAAGCCGGGCGATTTCGACTGGAAAGCGATTTTTTCGAAGGGCGTGAAGTGGGTGCACTGCGGAGGGATATTCGCGGCACTGTCGCCGACCACGGCACCGCTGGCCGCGGAGATGATGAAGGAAGCCAAGGCGGCGGGGGCCATTACTTCGTTCGATTTGAATTTTCGCGAGAAGCTGTGGAATATTCATGGCGGCGCGGAGAAGGCTGTGGAGACCATCGGCACGATCGTGGAGAACGTGGACGTATTGGTGGGCAACGAAGAGGACCTGCAGAAGGGGCTGGGCATTCCGGGGCCTGAGGTGGCGGCAAAATCGAAGCTGGACCCCAGCGTCTTTTTCGGCATGATCGGGAACGTGGTGCAGAAGCATCCGCATGTGAAGGTGGTGGCGACTACGCTGCGCGAGGTGCAATCGACCAACCGGCACAGATGGAGCGCGGTGGCATGGATTGACGGAAATACGTATGCCGCACCGACGGCGGAGTTGGATGTTCTGGATCGGGTGGGCGGCGGCGACGGCTTTGCGGCGGGATTCATTTATGGCCTGTTGACCGACGAAGAGCCGGAAGTGGCCGTCAAGCTGGGATGGGCGCATGGTGCGCTACTGACCACCTTCCCCGGTGACACGACCATGGCAACCTTGGACCAGGTGCGAGCCTTTGCCAAAGGCGGCTCGGCGCGCATTCAGCGGTAACGAGAAAGTGAAGTAGTGAAGAAGTGAAAAAGTGAAGAAGTGAAAAAGTGAAGTAGTGAAGAAGTGAAGAAATAACTATTCAGGAAGATGGGGAGATTGTATGCCGGAAGCATTGTGTGATATTGGCCTGATCGGCCTTGCTGTGATGGGACAGAATCTAGTCCTCAACATGAACGACCATGGCTTCAAGGTGGCCGTCTTCAACCGCACCGTGTCCAAGGTGGACGACTTTTTGGCCAATGAAGCCAAGGGGACGCAGGTGGCAGGCGCGCACTCGTTGGAAGAGTTTGCCAAATTGCTGAAGCGGCCCCGGCGTGTGATGCTGATGGTGAAGGCGGGCGACACGGTTGATCAGATGATCGACCACGTGACGCCTTATCTTGAAAAGGGCGACATTGTTATTGATGGCGGGAACTCGCTGTTTACCGACTCCAATCGGCGGACCAAGGATCTGGCCGCTAAAGGCATTTTGTTTATCGGCACCGGCGTTTCTGGCGGGGAAGAGGGCGCGCGCCGCGGGCCGTCGATTATGCCGGGCGGGAATCCGGCTGCGTGGCCGCACGTGAAGAATATTTTCCAGTCCATCGCCGCCAAGGTGGAGGACGGAACTCCCTGCTGCGACTGGGTGGGCGAGGACGGCGCCGGACATTTTGTAAAGATGGTGCATAACGGCATCGAGTACGGCGATATGCAACTGATCTGCGAGGCTTACGACCTGCTGCAACGCGGGCTGGGGTTGAGCGCCGACGAACTGCATGAGGTTTTCGCGGAGTGGAACAAGGGCGAGCTGGATAGCTACCTGATTGAGATTTCGCGGGACATCTTCGGCAAGAAGGACGAGGACGGTAAGCCGATTGTGGATAAGATTCTGGATACCGCCGGGCAGAAAGGCACGGGCAAATGGACGGTCTTCAGTTCGCTTGATCTGGGGCAGCCTGTCACACTGATCGGCGAGTCGGTTTTTGCGCGTTGCCTGTCGGCGCTGAAGGAAGAGCGCGTCGAGGCGGCGAAGATTTTGCAGGGGCCCGCGGGAAAGGCTTCAGTCGGCGACCGAGCTACATTCATCGAAGATGTGCGGAGGGCGCTCTATTGCTCCAAGATGGTTTCTTACGCGCAGGGTTATATGCTGCTGCGGGCCGCGGCCAAAGAACATGGCTGGAACCTCAACATGGGCGGGATTGCGCTGATGTGGCGCGGCGGATGCATCATTCGCAGCCGCTTCCTGGGCAAGATCAAAGAAGCCTTTGACAAGAATCCGGGAATCGAAAATCTGCTGCTGGACAGCTTCTTTTCCACGGCGCTCAATAACTACCAGGCTTCGTGGCGCAAGGCCGTGGTTCATGCGGTGGAACTGGGCGTGCCGACGCCGGCATTCTTTACGGCGCTGGCGTTCTTTGACGGCTATCGCACGTCGCGCCTGCCAGCAAACCTGCTACAAGCGCAACGCGACTATTTTGGCGCGCACACTTATGAGCGTACCGACAAGCCGCGCGGCGAGTTCTTCCACACGAATTGGACGGGACGTGGAGGACGGGTTTCGTCGTCGACGTATACGGTTTAGGGCAGCTATTAGCTTTTAGCCTTTAGCTTCTAGCTTGTTATGAGGCGTATTAAACGCATTGCTATGCCATGTGGCAGAAGCATGAGCTCAGGAATTTATACTCTAAATCAGAAGGCCAGCTTTTCCGATTAACGGAGAGGCTGGCCTTTGGTTTGTTGATGCTCGTTACTGCTGTCAGCGCAGGCTCTCGATGGGGGCGGGGTCCATGTCGCTATAGACTTGATTTTCTCCGCCCATGCCCCAGCAGAAGCTATAGGCTTGCGTGCCTACGCCTGCATGAATTGACCAGACGGGGGAAGCGACCACGTCGCGGTTGGCCATCACGAGGTGGCGCGTTTCGTCGGGCGATCCCATGAGATGAATGACGCGCGCATTGCCGGGGAGATTGAAGTACATATAAATTTCGGTGCGGCGATCATGGGTGTGCGGCGGCAAAGTATTCCACGAGCTGCCGGGATGTAGATGAGTTACTCCCATGACTAACTGGCAGCTTCTTGCGCCTTCAAGGTGAATGTACTTGCAGATGGTGCGGTGATTGCAGGTTTCAGCGCTGCCGAGATCGGTGGGATTGGCTTCTTCTTTGCGCACCAAGGCAACGGGATAAACGGCATGAGCGGGGTAACTCAACAGATAGAAGATGGCGGGATTCTTCTTGTCCTTTGATTCGAAGCTGACATCGGCGTTGCCGCGGCCGACGTAAAGCACATCGAGATTGTTCAGCTCGTAGCTCTTGCTGCCGACCTTAATGACGCCGCTGCCGCCGATGTTCAAAGCGCCCAGTTCGCGGCGCTCGGTAAAATAATCGGCGCGCAATTGCGGGTAGGTGGGCAAGGCAATCGGGGAGTCAACGGGCGCGGTCATGCCGATGGCGGCGCGGTCGGCATCCACAACATAGTTGAAATGAATTTTTCCTGGCTCGTAGAGCGCGTTGAGCAGAAAGCTTTCGCGGAGTTCCGCCGTTGTCATGCGCGGAAATCGCACAGGGTCAGCCATCACCATAGTTTTCATCGTTACTCCCATTCATTCATCTCAACAATTCCATTTTACTGCTTGGGGAGTTGCGTGGGGTCCCAGTTGTCAGTGCCGCGCAAAAAGACAGAGGGCTCGTACTGCTTGGCTTGTTCCGGAGTCAGGAAATGCGTGTGAGGGTCACGCTTGTCTGTATTTGCTCCGGGGCCGGTGGAGTTGAATTCGGCATAATAGACGGTTTCGATGGAATGCGTTTCGCCGGGATGCCATTCGCGCCATCCGGCCGGGTCTATGTGGCTGCCCATATCCGTGTTCAAGAAAATCACAGTGGCATAAGGACGCCAGGGGCGGCCGAGGTATACAAGGCCTGTTATGCCAGCATCGGCAACGAGCTTGCAGTTATTGAGAACATAGCCGGAGTCTTCGTCGGGATAGTGCTTTGATTGTGCGGTTATAAATCCGCCGGCATGAGCGGTGCTGTGAATTTCGCAGCGGTCGAAGACGGCTTTACTATCGCCGAAGATGAAATCGACGTTGCCGGCGATGTAACAATCGGAAAAATACTGACGTGTGGGGATGCAGTTCTTCCCATCGGGAGAGCAGTTGCGGCTGCTGGCATACAGCGTGTCCTGATTGCCTAGAAAACGCACGTTGTGGAAGACAGCGCGGTCGCCGGTGACCAGCAGCGCCAGAGCCTGAGAGCCGGCGGGAAGCTGCGGATGAGTGGCGTTGAAATCATTTTCGAAGGTGATGTTCTCGGCAAAAAAATTGTCGGCGGTTACGTTCACGGTAGCGGAATGGAGCGTGCCGCCGTTCTGGCCCGCGCTGCGATCATTTACGATCACTGTTTTGGAGGCGTCAGGATTATGGCTGCGGATGGTGATGTTCTTCTTGTCCACAGTCAGCACCTCGCGATAGACGCCGGGGGAGACCAACAGCACTTGTCCCTCTTTTGCCACATCAAGCGCCCGCTGAACTGAATAAAAATCTCCGGTGCCATCGGCGGCAATGTAGAGATTGTTATCTTCGGGGGGAACCTTACCCGCTATCTCCGGCGCGGTTGGCAGGGCAGGGAAGGGAACGAAGCGCGAGTCACATTCCAATGGTTTGCCCTCTGCCGAGCCGGACGCCTGCGAAATCGACACATCGTCGCCAGACGGCGTGAGGTTGCCGCGCGCGGGGCCAATGGTAATCTCCGCGTCCTGGCTATAAAAGAGCGAGTGCTGCTGATCGTCCGCAAAGACGTTGTCGAGCTTAATGCCCAGCTTATGGTCCTTATCCAAGCCGAGGAGGGTGAAAGCACCAGGTGTCAGCACATGCACATTCTCAAGCGTTATATCGCGATAAATAGGCAGCCTGTCGCCCTTGAAGACGGTGTAATGCGGGGTATAAACCAGCGGATTCCTTACATTGCGAATGCAAACGTTGCGATAAGCGACATCATGCACAAGACCGCCACGGCTAGGATCGCTCTTGATGCGAAGGCCGTTGTCCGCGCCGTCGATGGTCAGGTCTTCGACCAGCATGTGATCTACGCCGCCATCTGTGCCGCTGCCGATGGACATTCCGTGGCCGGCATAGAAATGGTTGTGGAGGATGGAGATATTTGAGGAGGGTCCGCCACGGCCTGACTTCACCGCAACATCGTCGTCGCCGGTGTGTATGTAACTATACGCAATGGTCACGTTGCGTGAAGAACTGGGATCGATGCCGTCGGTGTTGCGGGCGGTCTTGGGCGTCATGATCTTTACGCCCCATGCGATGAAGCCGTCGGTCTCGTTGACGCCGACATGGAAGTTGGGAGAGTTTCGCAATGTGATCTTGTACATGGTGAAGTTATCCGCGTGGCGCAGGACAATCATCACCGGCACGCTTTGCGACTTGTCGAGAATTTTGGCCTGGTGCGCCAGATCCCACCAGGAGACATCCTGGCCGAGCAGCTTGGCTCCGCCGCGGCCATCAATGGAACCCTCGCCCATGATGCCGCCGTTTTTTGCGCCATCGCCCATGATCAGCGGCTTGCATCCGTGGCCGCGCTCACTGAGAATACCGCAACTGCCGGGGGCGAGATCGTAGAGGCGGGGATCACGCGAAGCAACAAGCGCGGTATGGGCATCGACGACCAAGGTTATGCCGGGGCGCAGGGTGATCGGGCCGGAGAGGAAGATATATTTACGGCCTTGTGCGCGGAGGATTACGGCTTTGCCTGCTGCGCAGGTGTCGAGGGCGTGCTGGATACGTTCGGTATCCAGTTTCTGCTCATCGCCGGGTGCGATTACACCGTGAGAGGCCGCGATATTTGCGTTCAGGGTGACACATGCGGGAGGAATTACCGGCTCGGCGACCTTGCGTGTGTCTTGAGCGTGTAAGAACGAAGTGGTGAAGAGAAGAGCAGCGGCGAGAAGGGAGGCGAAACGAAGGAAGCGCAATTTGAACTCCTTTGGGCGTGGAGCCAGCCGTGTTAGAGGACTGACCACTTGCACACTTAACTTTACAGGATAGGGTCTGTTAACCGTCAAGAGATGATGGCGCGCAGAGAGGCACCCGTGTTATCTGCGACGGTAAAATATATATAATGAACAAGATGCAGCATTTATGCTCAGTGTTACTTTATGACTATTTATCCTTTTTACTCTGATGACGAGCGAGGTTGCTGGTCAGACCGCTGAAGCAGTAGAATCGCAGGTAACTTCATTTCGTGTAGCAGAGAACTCAGGAGAACAGATCCCGCATGAAACCGGTTACACTTTGCTTTCTTTACGCATTTCTTTCCGCTTGCTGCATGGGAAACTCACAGACCCCTGCTCAGTCTATTGCTCATTCAACCGCAGGCGTACGGATTGTGCTGGTGGGAGATTCCACGCAGGCCAGGAACTCCGGCTATGGAGTGGGCTTCTGCGCCAACCTAACGGAGCGTGTGACCTGCATCAACGACGCGAGGGGCGGCGCCAGCACTAAGACTTATTACCAGGAAGGCTACTGGGCCAAGGCGTTGGCGGACAAACCGGACTATATGTTGATTCAATTTGGCCATAACGATCAGGAATCGAAGGCGCATCTGTCGCGCGAGACGAATCTCAAGACCGAGTATCCGGCGAATCTAAAGCGCTATGTGAAGGAAGCGCGCGCGCATGGAATTACGCCGATCCTGGTGACGCCGCTGAGTCGACGAGATTACCAAGCGGATGGAAAGGTTCGCGCCGACTTGTTGGCCCATGCCGTGGCGATGAAAAATGTGGCGAAGAAGATGCATGTGCCGCTGATTGACTTACATGCCGACAGCATGGCATACCTCAACACACTGACCGAGGCGCAGGGCCTAGCGCTTGGACCCACAAAGAAGGACGCGGAAGGCAAGACGGTCCCGGACAAGACGCATGTGAACTATGAAGGGGCGTATGTTTTTGGGCGGATAGTTGCAGTGGATATGGGCAAGGCTGTGCCGGCACTGGCGCAGTACGTGAGGCCGGTTGCCGCGACACTGCCGCCGGCGGGCGTGCGCAGCATGGCAATCCTCCATGGCGCGCCGGTGCGCATTGTGCTGACGGGCGACTCGACAGTGGCTCTCGGTGGAGGATGGGGCGCGGCCTTCTGCGGCATGATGACGCCCAATGTGGAGTGCTTAAATCTGGCCAAGAACGGCCGCAGTTCCAAGAGTTACTACGATGAGGGTCTTTGGAAGGATGCACTGAGCAAGCATCCGGATTACATACTCATTCAGTTTGGGCATAATGACATGCCAGGCAAAGGCCCGCTGCGCGAGACCGACGCGGATACGACTTATGCGGCGAATATACGGCGTTATATTGAGGAGGCGCGAGCAGCTGGGGCGCAACCTGTGATTGTGACCTCACTGTCGCGGCGTACATATAAGGATGGCAAGCTGGTCCAGGATTTGAAGGCATACGCCGATGCGGCAAGACGAGTTGGCCGGGAACAAGATGTTCCGGTCATTGACCTGAATGCGCAAAGCGTGAAACTGCTGGACACTATGACGCAGGAACAGGCCGACCAGTTTGATGCGGCGGTGCATCCCGACGCGCGAGACAAAGGCCCGGATAGAACGCATTTGAATGCGGCCGGGGCGGCGGTGTTCGGACGCATGGTGGCGGACAGCCTGGCGAAAGTCTGCGTGGAACTGGGGCCCGACGTGATCGGTGCGCCGCAGGTGAAATGAACGTGGAACTGGGCAGAACCCACTACTGCTTTACGCTGGCAACCGGTTTGCGCGGAACCTGTAGAAGAATCCAGCGAACCAGTTCTTTGCCAGCGGCGAAGTTGTCGTATTCGGCGGGGAGCTTGCGGCCGTCGGTGTATTCGTTGTAGAGCCAGGGATCGACTGTGGCAAAGACGGTTCCCTTGCCGTATTTTGCCCTGGCCATGAGAATATCGCCGTGATCGCGCAGCAGCTCGATGGCTGGAGACTTGATTGAGATGGTGCATATCTCTTTCATGTATGCGGTGTGCGGAACGTGGAAGATGGGTCCGCCGCCCTGGATTGGCACCTTGCCCATTTCGAACTTGTTGCCGTCCACTTGATTGCGCAGCACGCTGTTGTAGTGGATGCCGAATTTTTCTGAGAGCAGGTTGAGGTGGTCGATGTCGGCGGAGCCCGAATCGTTCTCCATGATCATCAATACACCGCCAGCCTTAACCCAGTCGGCAATCTGCGTGGCTTCATCAGGCTGCATGTAATGGGGATTGGGATTCTTCACAGGAATATCCGGAGAGACGATGATGTAGACCTGCGCCTGGCGAAGCGCCGCGAGCGTGGGCGTGGTGTAGAGAGTGCTGGTATCGGCGCCGAAGTTGTTGAAGATGTGAGCGAAGAAAGAGTAGCCGCTATTGCTGAGGTCGGTCCATTTGTAGTGGAAGTAAACCTGCTGGCCGGTTGAGTCGGGGCGCTTCTGGCTGTTGTACCACGCGTCGAGCAGAACCGTATTGCCGCGGCCCAGCTTGGCGTTGGCGCCGTTCTCCATCTCAACGCTGGCGAGTAAAAACGCGCCCACGCCCTTGGGATCGTTGGTGGTGACCTTCTCGCCGATGTAATAGGCATAGCTTCCGTCGCGGTAAGGATCGCCGCCCAGGCCCGCGCCCTTCACGGTTCCGGTAAGGGAGACGTCGTCGCCGGTAGTCTGGATGAAATGGCTGAGAATGCCTCGGTATCCGCGCTCGGCATTGGCGAGATAACGCGGGGGAAGATAGCCCTGGCGCACTCCACGGGCCAGCGCATAGACAAACATGCAGGAGGCGGAAGATTCGGGGAAATTGCCCTTCTCGGTAGATCTGTCGAGCACCTGAAACCAGAGGCCGGATTGTTTGTCTTGAAAACGCGCGAATGCCTCGGCATCACGCTGGAGCAGAGCAATCAACTGCTGGCGGCCGGGATCATCCTTTGGATAGTAAGAGAGCGTATCGACCAGCGCCATCATCTGCCAACCCATGGCGCGTGCCCAGAATTGCGAGGAGAGGCCGGTCTGCTTGTCGGCCCAGCGCTCCTGTTTGGATTCATCCCAGCCGTGATAGAGCAGGCCAGTTTTTGGATCGCGGGCGTGCTGGTCGAGGAGCACAAATTGATGAGTGATGTCCGCGAATGCTTCCGGATGATGGAAGGTGGAGGCATATTCGGCATAGAAAGGCTCGGCCATGTAGAGGCCATCGAGCCACATCTGATGGGGATATTTTTGCTTGTGCCAGAAGCCGCCGGAGGAGGTGCGCGGCTGTTGCTGAAGCTGGTTGTAGAGCAGCGAGGAGGCCTTGGCGTAGCGCGGGTCGGCGGTGGCACCGTACAAAAGCAGGAGCTGGCGGCCCATGAGGATGTTGTCGAGCTGATTTTCTTCCGGCTTATATGAGGAGATAGAGCCGTCAGGCGTGACAAACTGGTCTACAGAGATTTTGATGTAGTTGAAGTAGCGCGGATCGGCAGTGTTGAACCAGAGGGCATCCATGCCCTGGAGCAGGGTGCCCAACTCGTAATTCCAGGCCCAATGGGCTCCGGGGAGAGCAAAGCGGCCATCGGGCCAGCGCGTGATGGCGGCGGTGGCGGCGCGCTCGGACCAAGGGCGCAGTTGGGATTGCGCGGCAGAAGACAGGCAGCCTACGATTGCGGCGAAAGCGATCAAGCAAGCAAGAAGGCGGAAATATTTCATAGGGACTCCGGGTGCTCTGCGCTCCATTGGGCAAAGCGGTCAAGAGCGCGCTGTGAATCGGCGCTGTACCAACTGTAGCCAAGGCGGCGCTCTTTGGACAACTCATTGACATTGTCGTGAATGGATTTGTCTCGGTCGGCAAAGATGGGAATGTCGGTTCCGATTTTATAGTAGCGCGCCCAGATGGGTCCTGCGCCGGGAGTGGGGACAAGCCCGGATGGCTCCTGCCAGCGCTGCCAGCGTTGGCCGTAGATGGCGGTTTTTTTGAACCAGGCTGCGGAGGCGCGGATGGAGCGTTGCTCGGCCGCGGTGGGATGGGGCAGATCGTTCATCAGGAGAATGAGCAGAGCGGAGCTTTCGCTGGCGCATTGAGCGGGTGGCTCGTAGTTGCGGCCTGAAACGGGCTTGAGGGTCAGGGCATCGACCTGCTGCGACCAGACGGTGAGCGTACCATTGGCGACGATCTGCGAAGACAGGATGCAGTGGATTCCGCGCGCGAAGCTTGCAGCGGCGCGTTTGCGAATGTTTTCTGGGACGAAGGAAAACTCGTTTTTGGCCTCTGCTGCATGGTGCATCAGATCGACCACTTGGGTCATGGCGTCGTCGTTGTAGGTGATGGCATCGTGATAGCCGCCTTCGAGAGGCCAGACCTGCGGCCATCCGCCGTTGGGAAACTGCGCGGCGAAGAGATAATCCATTCCGCGCAGGAAGGCCGCGCGATAGGCCGCGACATCCGCGGTTCCGGCGGCGGAGATGACTTTGGCGAGAAAGTTCATCTGGGTGGTGGTGGCATCGTTGTCGATGGTACCGACGTAATTCCAATCCGGCTCGAGCGGAGCATCGAAATCGCCAGGGTAAAGAAAGTGGGAGAGATTGTTGGGCGTGAAGGCCACGCCGGGACGGCGGGGCTCCCTGCTCATGTTCAGATTTTTGCCCCAGCCGCCGGCGGGGGTCTGGAAGGAGACGATTACGTCCGCGATGTGGCGCGCTTCGGGGCTGGCATACCAGGCTGAGTCGCGGTCGAGCGGAATGGATCGGGCGGAAAAGCCATGCGGCGGATCGACTGGAGTTTTTATTCCGGCGCGCTTCAACTCGGCTTGAAAAAAGTCCTTGTCTGCCTGACGCTGGCGTTGGGAGTGGTCCAGGTAGGCGATCCAGGCGCGCTGATCCTTGGGAGGCAAGAGCGCGAGGCGCTCTCGGGCCAGCGGCTCGACCGGAGGGTTGACGCCGATGGTGGCGGCGGCTGAGGCTCCGGTAAAGATGAGTAGGGCGATGGATTGCAAAAACATCAGCTTGGATGCATATCGTTTCATCAGGAAGGTTGTCTCCGAAGCAAGGGCAGGGAATTCGTACGAAATGAATTTGTGATGCACGAGTGAACACAAAAGAGGCTGCCGTTGAAGGCAGCCTCTTTTGTGATGTTGCAAGGGTTAGAGGCTAGAACTCTATACGAGCCGAGAACTGAGCGGCCTTGCGGTTGTTGCTACCCGAAGGGGTAACTGTTCCGAAGTTGGATGATCCAAGCACGGTGCTGGCAACAGACCAGAAGGTGTGGTTGGTGACGTTGTACCACTCGGCGCGGAAATCCAGCTTGGATGCTTGCGTGATGTGCAGCGGGAAAGCGCGCACCATGGCGAGGTCAAGCTGGTAAGTGCCGGGCCCCGTGAGTCCGTAGGGAGCGGTGCGTGCCGCATCGCCGAAGGTGTAAGCAGGCGCCGGACCTCCCACAAGACCGAGTACCGACTCCTGAGTGCCTGAGGTTGTACCGACGGTGTAACCAGGTAAATTTGCCACTGGAGAGATGAACGGTCCAGAATAACTAATTGCTGGAGCCGCGCTGGTTGGATTTGCGATGATAGCGCCGGCTACGCTGGGAACGATGTAGCTGAGGGTGTTGTAACTGTTCGGAAGTCCTGAAGTTGAAGTAATGCCTTTGCCCCATCTCCCACCCTGGCGCACATTTCCACTCCAGTTAGGATTCAATGTTGGCGCACAGGAGCTCGAACTCTGAGCCAACGAGGGATTGGTCTGGCAAGCGGATGCGGTAATCGGCAGCGGCGAGCCGGAGAATTGCTGATAGACCGCGGAGAACTTGAATCCGCCGAGGATGGCCCGCTCATAGGCATTGGAATTGAGCGCTGTCTTGCCTAGCGGCCAGTCCCAAACCGCAGTTGTCACAAAGTGATGTTTCTGGTTGGATGTGGATAAGGTGCGCTCGATGCGGTCCACCGGATAGGACAAAGCAGAGTGATTGGCGATGGTTCCGGCGGGAATGGCGTAGCCGGAGCGGAAGGTTCCACCGTCATCAATGGTGCGCGAGAAGGTGTAGCTGGCGTTGAGTGTCAAACCACGCCATGCACGCATGTTCGCCATGGTTTGCAGAGCGTGGTAGTTGGAGTTGCCAACATACCCGAAGGAGTCAGCAGGCGCCTCGAAGGGGAAGGGCTTCAAGAAAGTTCCCAAGGATTGTTTCACCGTGGAATTTGCGAACTGAGACAAAGCCGCAGTGTTGCAGGCAAAGCCATCTGTGGCTACGATACCGGAGCAATCGGTGGAGACAGTGGCGCCGGTGTCACTAAGTTTCGATCCCAGAACCAGATACTTGGGATCGAGTTGGTTGGAATACTGTCCGCGGGCTGTCATGCTATCGAGTTGCAGGAAATGGCCCTCGGAACCGACATAGGTGGCTGTAACCGCCAGTTCATTGGTTACTTGGCGTTGGATGCCCAGTGTCCAGTTGATGTACTCAGGAGCGCGTCCACCGAGGTACGGGTCGTCATAGTTGGAGGCCGAAGGCGCTGCCGTATAGGTGGTCGGACTGCCGCTGATGGTATTGGTGGTGTAACCGGTGCCGTATTGCGGGCCCGAGGCTCTGCCAGCCGCAGGCGTGTAGGAGTTAACTGCGCCCGTGTATTGAGTTGCGCTGAGCGCAGAAGTGGTCTGATTCGTCAGTCCCGTCATGGTGGTGAAATCGTTGGTCGACGAGAAGGAAGGTGAAGCCGCAAAGCCCAGCGTACCAACAGTTGATGCAAGACCGCCGACGGCGTCGCCATGGGTATACATGACGCCCCAGCTGGAGCGGATCACGGTTTTGGGATTGAGTTGATAGGCCGCTCCAAGACGCGGCGCAATGTTCCGGTAATAGTTCTTTACGGGCGAGTCGCAGTTGCAACTGCCTATGTTTGTTTCCCCCAAATAGTTCAGCGCGCCATTGATGCCGGTTACCGGGTTGGGTAGATTGGGATCGAAGAAGCTGGCGTCATCCTTTACTTCCCTGACAGATGGGAAGAAATCGTAGCGCAGGCCGAGGTCGAGAGTCAGCTTGGAGCTGACCTTCCAGTTGTCCTGGACATAAGGCGAGAATGGGATGAAGCGCGCACCATAGCCCGGATGCAGCGAATAATCCGTCAAGCTGCCCTTGTCGATTTGTCCCAGCAGGAAGCTGGCGTAGGACATACCAGTGCCGCTCGCTACTGTATAGCTGGTTGTACTGGTAGAGGCTATGCCTGCGGTCTCCGTGACGGCTGTAGCAAGGGTCAATGGGGTTGTTCCGCCGGTAGCGCTGTAAGTGTTGTAGAGCAACCACGCCATCTGTGCACCAAAGGTGAAGGAGTGCTTGCCGAAGGTCCATTGTAAGTTATCGAGGGCGGTGTAGTTTTCCGCGAGGGTTACATTGGCAGTGGTGCCACCCCAGTTTGTCTGGGCATTGGTGCCAGCGAAGGTGGTTATTGGGAAGGTCTGTTGCGCCTGACCGATGGGCAGGTTGGACAGTCCCATTTGCGTAGCGGAATACGCCGGCGCTTGGTCGGGATTGAAGGTAGGACCGTTGTAACGGGCATAGCCCCACTTAGCCTGGTTGATGAGGTGTGGAGTGAAGATATGGGTCTCTTCAATGATGCCCACGGCGGTTTTGGGAGCGTATGTCTGACCGTAGTTGAATGGAACCGGCCCAACGTTGCGGCCTGCAGTAGTCTGGCCTACAGGATTGGAGCTGGCCTGACGTCCATCGGCAAAAAGGAAGGTGATGGTGTCCGACGAAGTTGGCAGGAAGTCGATTCTGTCCGTGGTGGACCAGTTGATGAGCCCGGTGGCGTTGGGAGCGATGTAGTTGTTTTGCAGAGTCGAGGAGATGCCCGTCGTGGGCAGCAAGGCCTGCATATTTAATGCAAAGGCGGACATATAAGAGGCTGGGATCACATTCACTCCTGCCGTGGTGCTGCCGGTGCCGCCTAGAACAGGAGCTCCATTTGGACCCGTGCCCGTAGTGGGTGCACCATAGCCGAACTGATAGCGGCAAGGATAATGGTTGGCTGCGCCACCAGTCGTAGCGGCGTTATGCGCGGTACAAGCGGCCTGTGACGTCGGGTCGTAGATGGGCTGATTGCCCGCAGCGCTGAAATCGCCTCCCACCTGGCCTTTACCAGTCGTACCGCCGCTGATGGTGGGGAAGGTTATCGCTGTGGGTGTGTTGGCGGTATAGCGGAAGCCGTTGTAGTTGCCGTAGTAGAAAACCTTTTCCTTCCACTTGCCGATGGGAACGAGCGGGCCACTGAGGTTGATGCCGTACTCGTTGCTGTGCTCAACCGGCTTGATAGGAAAACCTGTTATCGGGCTGGGAGCATGGGCCAAAAAGCCCCAGGTATCTAATGCGGTATTGCGAACGAACTCGTAGATGGAGCCGTGCTGCTTTGCGCCGCCCTGCTTGACGGTATAGTTCATGACGCCCTGGCCTTCATAGACGGCCGAGTAGCCGGTTGTCTGCACCTGGAACTGGTCGATGGCGTCGACTGACATAGCGGTCCATACATAGCGCGGGTCGCCGTTGCCACCTGCGCGCACAAATACAACACCGTCAACATAGACAGCGGAGGCAGCGCCGCGGCTACCAGAGCCATTGACCACGCCGGTGTTTGTTGTGGGGTTGCCGTTGGTGTTATTACCCTGCACGCCCGGCATAAGAAAGGCGAAGTCAGTGGCGCGGCGCTGATCGGTCTGGCCATAAGCGCCCATTTCGATGGGCAACTCGGAGTAGACTTCGTTTTCCATGGTGGAGCCCACCGTGGCGTTGCTGGTTTCCAACTGCGGAAGGGCGGAGGTCACGGTAATCTCGACGCTGCTGCCGCCAACCGTGAGGACAGGGTTATATGACTGGGATTCCAACGCATTGACGTGGATACCCTTGTGGGTGATCTTTTCAAATCCCGTGGCGCTAACGGATACGGAATAAATGCCGGGATCCAGGTTGGGGAAGTTGTAGTCTCCCGCGCCGGTTGTGGTGGTCTTGGTGGTGATGCCGGTGGCATCGTTGGTGGCGGTAACGGAAGCGCCAGAAATCACTGCCCCTGTAGCATCCACTACTGTGCCGGTAATAGCACCTTTACCTGACATCTGCGCATTGGCGCAGACGGTCGTCAACATAGTGATGACCAGAAGCAGCAGCCATCCCCACCTGGAGCAACGCAGGAACCGGTTCTTCAGGCCCCTCGATGTTCCACTCATTACATCAACAGCCATACTTCTCATACAGCCTCCATAAAATTGCTAACTCGCTATTTCGGAATGCGGTCTATACAGAATATCTCGGCCAGGCTGATTTGCCGACAGAGGTCAGACCACTTCTGAAGCGAGACTAGTGTCCTGCACGATATATGTGTCTGTCAAGCGAGAAATGCTGGTGAGGGAGAAAATCCTTTAAGTGTCTATATAATGAGCTGTTTGCGTAGCATGGTGAAATAGAAGATGAATCAAATAGTACAGTATTTACCGGTTCATTCACGGATAAAAGCATGAAGCGTGCTTTGCTGAGAGACTTTTCCAACTGGCCCACATAATTAGTCATCCTGACGGTTGCGGCCCCTGCGAGGCTCGTAGGCCTGAAACTGCTTTGGCTTTATGATTTGACTTGCGGCGTTCCATGCCTTGCGCCGTTCGCGCCATGCGCAGGTGCTGCTCCATAAGTTTTCGTGCTTCTATGGGGTCGCGCGCGCGAATGGCGCGATAAATTTTGCGATGCATCTCGGCGGCTTCACGCATGTCGGTGGAGCGATCGACAGTTTTGCTGCGTTTGTCATACAGCGCCGATGTAATAGTTTCCATTAGCGCGGCCAATATAGGATTGCCGGAAGCCTGGGAGAGAATGCGGTGAAAGAGCACGTCGTGGATTAGAAAATCGGCAGGATTGTCAACGGAAGCAAAGATTTCGGCGACCTCTTCTGCTAGCGCGGTATGATGTTCTTCTTTGCCGCGTTCGGCAGCCAAAGCGGCAAGATGGCTTTCGAGAATCAAACGCACTTCGAACATCTGCCAGGATTTGAAGCCGTGCAGCACGCCCATCAGGTTGAAGGATGCCTTGCCGAACTCAGCCGGGCCGTCGGCGACGAAGGTTCCGACGCCGTGCCGCACCTTCATTACCCCCATGGCGGCCAAGTAGCCGATACCAGTTCGAAGGCTGGCGCGGCTTATTTTCAAAGAGCGAGCAAACTCACGTTCCGGAGGAATCTTGTCTCCCATTTGCAGCGTACCATTCTCAATGAGCGAGCGAATGTGGTTGACCACATGCATGGTGCGCTGCGTATCGGGTAAATCCTGTTTAGTCCGCGGCATAAAGAATTGGTACCTTCTTGCTTTGCCGATCGGGGGATAAAACGAGGTTAACACTGAATGCCTGGCTTGACGGAAAGATATTATGCGTCGTGCCGAGTATTCGAAAGATGTGTATACTGTGGTCTGACCTCTGCGGCGGTCCAGAATCACAGATTTAAATGAAATGCGGAGATAAGTCATGTTAATCCACGAAGATCGTTTATTTCCTGCCGATCCAGCAACCCGAAAGATAGCTAAAGCACTGTACGCGCACATTCGCAGCTTGCCTATCGTCAGCCCTCACGGGCATACGCAGGCGGGATGGTTCGCTAGGAACGAAGCTTTTCCTGACCCGTCAAAGCTGTTGGTGCAGCCCGATCACTATATTTTCCGGATGCTGTACAGCCAGGGAGTCTCTCTGGCGGATCTAGAGATTGGCAAGACGGAGTTGACGAATCCGCGCAAAGTCTGGTGCATCTTCGCCAGCCATTACTACCTGTTTCGCGGAACACCGACGCGCATGTGGATGGACTATGTCTTCCAGGAGGTCTTTGGATTGCAGCAGAGATTTTCCGCCAAGACGGCCGATCTCTTCTATGACACCATCGCAGAAAAGCTGAAGACGCCGGAGTTTTTGCCGCGCGCCCTCTATGAGCGATTCAATCTGGAGGTGCTGGCAACCACGGATTCTCCCATCGACTCATTGGACGATCACAAGGCGATACGCGCGTCGGGATGGAAAGCGAGGATTGTGCCAGCCTTCAGGCCTGACCTGGTCGTTGATCCAGAATTTGCCGGATTTTCACAATCGATTGTCAAACTGGGCGAACAAACCGGCGAAGACACCTCTAGCTGGAAAGGCTACCTGAACGCGCTTCGCAAGTCGCGTCAGCGCTTCAAAGAGCTTGGCTGCACCTCAACGGACCACGGCCATATGACAGCAGAGACTGCCGATCTGCCTTTGTCCGAAGCCACCGAATTGTTCAAGAAGGTATTCACTGGCAAGGCCGACAAGCGCGAGCGAGTGATGTTTCAGGCGCAGATGCTGACGGAGATGGCGCAGATGAGCATGGAAGACGGGCTGGTGATGCAGATTCATCCCGGAAGCACGCGCAACCACAACCTCAAGGTCTATGAGGAGTATGGCCGCGATGTGGGCGCCGATATTCCCCGGCCAACCAATTATGTGGATGCTCTACGGCCTTTGCTGAACCGCTTCGGCAACGAGAGCAAGCTGACGATCATTCTATTCACGTTGGATGAGACGACCTATAGCCGCGAATTGGCTCCTCTGGCGGGGCACTACCCGTGTCTGCGTTTGGGTCCATCGTGGTGGTTCCACGACAGTCCGGAGGGCATGATGCGCTTCCGTGAACAGGCAACCGAGACCGCAGGCTTCTACAATACGGTCGGGTTCAACGACGACACGCGTGCTTTTCTTTCCATTCCCGCGCGTCACGATGTGGCACGACGCATCGATTGCGCATTCCTGGCCCGGCTGGTTGCCGAACATAGGCTAGACGAAGATGAAGCATATGAGGTAGCGTACGAACTGACCTACGGGCTGGTGAAGAAGGCTTACAAACTGTAAGGGCAAGATATGGGGGAGAGCGTGGGATTAGAAAGACAACTGGGAGCAGTTACATCTGCCGGCGCGCGGATAGGGAATGTGCGCTGGGGCATCTGCGCCATGCTCTTCGCCGCCACCACGATCAACTATATGGATAGGCAGGTGCTGGGGCTTCTAAAGCCCACCCTGATGCTCGGCTCGGACCAAGGCGGCATCGGCCTGACCGAAAACAGTTACGGAACGGTTATTGCTTTCTTTACTCTTTTCTATGCGCTTGGCCAGCTGGGCGCGGGACGCTTAGTAGACAAAATAGGAACGCGTATCGGCTTTATGGTCATCATGGCCGTCTGGAGTGTATCGGCGATGTGCCACGCGCTGGTCAACTCAGTATTTCAACTCGGTGTAGCCCGCGCCTGCCTTGGAATCGGCGAGTCCGGCAACTTTCCCGCCGCCAACAAGACCAATGCTGAGTGGTTTCCGCAGAAGGAGCGGTCGTTCTCTTTCGGCATCTTCAACTGCGGCGCTAACATTGGCGTGATCCTAGCTACACTCCTGGTGCCGATCGCTGTCCACTACTTTGGCTGGCACTCTGCATTTCTGATCACGGGATTCTTTTCAGCCTCATGGATTCTTTTGTGGTTCTTCAAATATCACAAGCCCACGGAACATCCCACGTTGTCCGCGGCTGAGCTTGCCTACATCAACCAGGATCCCCCGGAGAAGCCTGGCGCATCCATGCCATGGGTTGAGTTGTTTGGCATCCGTCAGACTTGGGCCTATGCCATCCCAAAATTTCTTACCGATCCCATTTGGTGGTTCTATCTATATTGGTTGCCGGGCTACTTCAGCGACAGATTTCATCTGAGTCTTTTTGGCCTAGGTCTGCCGATTCTGATTGTTTACAACGCGTCGGCTATAGGCAGTATTTATGGAGGCTACCTACCCGCGACTTTCATTCGCATTGGCCTATCAGCAACACGCGCCAGGATAGCGGCCATGCTTCTGTGCGCCTGCCTTGTAGCTCCGGTTTTTATGATCAACTACACAAACTCTCAGTGGGCTGCGATCGGGCTGCTTAGCTTGGCAGCGGCCGCACACCAAGGCTGGTCGGCTAACCTTTTTACCACGGCGTCGGATATGTTTCCTCGCAGCGCCGTAGGATCAGCTACGGGCATCGGTACCATGGCCGGAGCGGTGGGGGGCTTCCTGTTTGCCAGATATATCGGCCATATTTTGCAACTAACGCAGGGTGACTATTCGATCTTGTTCATCATAGCCGCCAGCGTCTATCTGGTTTCGCTGCTCATCAACGTCCTGCTTGCTCCGGGACTGAAAAGGGTGGAATTCGCCGCATGAGTCTTTATTGCTCAGTAGGAAGTACCGATACCGATCTGACACCACGGCAGTTGAACGATTTGCTGGTGGAGGGATTGGCCAAGCTAGGGTCACGCAACAAAGTGCTGGCCGTGCCGCCCGATCAAACTCGCGCGCACTCGCGCGCCGGCGATTTGACGCGCTACGCGTGGAAGCACTATGGCGACCGGCTGAAGGCGGTTCTGCCCGCGCTGGGAACGCACACAGCGATGAAGCCCGAGCAGATTGCGGCAATGTTTGGCGATATGCCGCTGGATCTCTTCAAGGTGCATAACTGGCGCACGGACATCGAGACGCTGGGCGAGGTTCCGGCGGAGTTCATCCGCGAGCAGTCGGAAGGCAAGCTGAATTATGAGTGGCCGGCGCAGGTCAACAAGCTCATCTCGCAGGGCGGCTTCGATCTGATTCTCTCCATCGGGCAGGTCGTGCCTCATGAAGTGATCGGCATGGCCAACTACAACAAGAACATTCTGGTGGGCACGGGAGGCCGCGACGGCATCAATCGCAGCCACTATCTGGGCGCAGTCTACGGGATGGAGCGGATTATGGGCCGCGCCGTCAATCCTGTGCGCAACGTGCTGAACTACGCCGCCGATCACTTTTTGAAGCAATTACCCATTGTTTATGTGCAGACCGTGGTGAGCCGCAGGGCGGATGGCGGACTGGCGGTGCGCGGCCTGTACATCGGCAATGATATGGAGTGCTTCACGAAGGCTGCGGAGTTGAGCCTTAAGGTGAACTTTGAGATGCTCGACGAGCCGATCAAGAAGGCTGTCGTCTATCTCGATCCCGAGGAGTTTCACTCCACATGGCTGGGGAACAAAGCCATCTATCGCACGCGCATGGCTCTGGCCGACGGTGCTGAATTGATCGTGCTTGCTCCGGGCGTGAAGGAATTCGGTGAAGACAAGACCATCGATGCGTTGATCCGCAAATACGGCTACCGCGGCACTCCGGCAACACTCAAGGCTGTCGAAGCCAATGCTGACTTAGCCAACGATTTGAGCGCGGCGGCGCACCTGATTCACGGTTCGTCTGAAGGGCGCTTCAGGATAACCTGGTGCCCTGCTTTTTTAACTCAGAAAGAAGTTGAGGGCGTGGGCTTCAGTTATGGAGATTTGAATGCCATGCTCAAGCGCTACGACCCGAGCAAGCTTTCGCTGGGACCCAATAAGGCCGGTGGCGAAGAGATTTTCTTTATTTCCAACCCAGGGCTGGGGCTGTGGGCGCACCGCAGCCGCTTTTAATTGGAAGAGAGTGTGAAAAGAGAGGCATGAAACTTCCGAAATATTCCGTAGGTACCGGAGACCGGTTCGCGCACCAGGCCAAGGCGCAGTTGCAGGCCTGCATCAAGGCTCTAGAGGCAGGCGTTGAAGTGGTTCCGGTGTGGAACAAATCGAACCGGGAACATAGCATCATCGGCTCCAAGCCGGCCTCGACACGCGCTGCCGCTGATGCCGCCGTCAAGGCGCTGAGCTGGAAGCTGCCCTATTTTTGCGACGCCGACCACATTACGCTTCAGACCGTTGGGCGGTTTCTTGACGCATGCGACTTTTACACGCACGACGTGGCTGACTTTATCGGCCAACCTTCGCCGGAAGCTGAGATCGATCAATTTGTAGGCAAGCATAAAGGATTACTGGGACACATTCAGCTCGAAGGAGTCAGCGCCAGCTTCGAGATTACGACGGAGATTCTGCGCCATTCCGCGCAGAAATATCTGACCGCCGTAAAGAAGGCCGGCGAGATTTATCGCACCATCGCGGCCGCCAAGGGGGAAGGGAAGTTTATCGCCGAAGTCTCAATGGATGAGACCGACAATGCGCAGAGCCCCGTGGAACTGCTGATAATTCTGGCGGCCATTAGCGATGAAGGCATTCCCGTGCAGACCATTGCGCCCAAGTTCAGCGGCCGCTTCAACAAGGGCGTGGATTATGTGGGAGACGTGGCGCAATTCGAGCGCGAGTTTGCGCTCGATGTAGCGGCTATCGGCTACGCGGTAAAACACTTTGATCTGCCGGAGAATCTCAAGCTGAGCGTGCATTCAGGGAGCGACAAGTTTTCCATTTATCCGGCGATTCACGCGACGATGAAGAAATTTGACGCTGGCGTTCACCTTAAAACAGCGGGAACGACGTGGCTGGAGGAATTGATTGGATTGGCTGAAGCCGGGGGCGAGGGACTAGCACTAGCCAAGGAGATTTACGCCAGGGCTTTTGCGCATCAAGAAGAACTGTGCGCGCCTTACGCTACTGTCATCGACATCGACACGGCCAAGCTGCCATCGCCCGCGGAAGTCAATGGCTGGGCTTCAGAACAGTACATCTCGGCCTTGCGCCATGTGCGCGGAGCGGCGGCTTATAACAGCAGCCTGCGCCAGTTGCTGCATGTCGGCTTCAAGGTTGCAGCCAAGATGGGACGCCGTTATCTGGATTTGCTCGAAGCCAATGAAGCCGTTATTGCTAAGAACGTGACCGAGAATCTCTACGACCGGCACATCGCTCCTGTTTTTCTTGGACGAAGCGTTTGAATTTTATGATCCTTTGATCTGGACGAAGATACGAAATACGAAAGGGAGTGCGAAATGGGTAAAACGGAAGCTGCGGGCAAAGAACAAAAGCAGGGATGCGGACAATGCGTCTTCGATCTGGCAGAACTGACGAAGATGTACGACTTTAGCGGGAAGACGGTGGCCATCACCGGAGGCTCCGGAGTTCTGGGCGGCGAAATAGTTTGCGCGCTGGTCGGATGTGGCGCAAATGTTGCCAGTTTAGATGTAAATATCGAGGCCAGCAAGGCGCTGGTGGAGCGAATGGGAGCGCGCGGGAAGCAGATTTCTCTTTTCAAGTGCGACGTTCTCGATCGCGAAAATATATTCAGGACTGCTGAAGAGGTGGTAAGCCGTTTGGGCAAGCTGGATTGTTTGATCAACGGCGCGGGAGGCAATAAGCCTCAGGCCACGACCAGCCCGGAATTGAAATTCTTCGACCTACCGCCCGAGGCGGTGCGCTGGGTCTTCGATTTGAATATCATGGGAACGATTCTGCCCTCGCAGGCATTTGGAAAAATCATGGCAGATCAAGGGCATGGCAATATTCTGAATATTTCGTCGATGAACGCCTTCCGGCCTCTGACGCGGATTCCCGCTTACTCCGCGGCCAAGGCCGCGGTGAGCAACTTTACGCAATGGCTGGCCGTGCACATGGCGCAGGAATACTCGCCACAGATACGCGTGAACGCCATCGCGCCCGGCTTTTTTCTCACCAACCAGAACCGTTTTCTGCTGACCGACAAGGATACAGGCGAGTGGACGGTGCGCGGCAAAACCATTGTGGGACACACTCCGATGGGACGCCTGGGCGAGCCCAAGGATCTTCTGGGGTGCGTGCTTTGGCTGCTCTCGCCGGCTTCGGATTTCGTGACCGGCGTGGTGATTCCAGTCGACGGCGGATTTTCCGCATTCAGCGGAGTGTGAGCAATAAGGGGATGAAGATGAAGGTGGAGCTTTTTGCAGGCGGAGTTTTGATTCTGCTAGGAGCGGCAAACTGTTTCGCAGGACAGGGAGCCACGCCGCCAGCCAGTCTCAATCCCAAAGCAATGCCGCGGATAGCCGTCGTCGATGAACGCTTTCAGTCCTACAACATCGAAATGGTGGAGGTAACGGGCGGGCGCTTTTGGAAGCCATATGCCAGCAAGGTTGACGAGAGTCCGGCAGCGGTAAAGCAGACCAACTCGAATCAGCCAACCGGCATGGACCCATCGTTGTATCAATACCGGTCTCCAATCGATTTGAGCAACGCCCGGCTGCGCAAACTGGCAGCAGCTCTGGGGCCGGCGTATTTGCGCGTCAGCGGAACCTGGGCCAATACCACGTATTTCCAGAACACCGATGAATCTGCGATGGCCACACCACCAGATGGATTCAAGGGAGTTCTGCCCCGCAAACAATGGAAGGGCGTGGTTGATTTCTCCCATGCTGTGAACGCGGAAATTGTGACTTCCTTTGCTGTCTCAGCAGGAACGCGCAACGCTGACGGCGTATGGACCCCGGAGCAGGCGCGGCAGATCGCCGAGTACACAAAATCGATTGGCGGCAGCATTGCCGCGGCTGAGTTCATGAACGAACCGAATCTTGCAGAGATTGGGGGCGCGCCGAAGGGCTACGATGCGGCGGCTTATGGCCGTGATGTCAAAATCTTTCACGCTTTCGCGGAGAAAGAACTTCCCGGAATGTTGTTCCTTGGTCCCGGGTCCGCTGGCGAAGGCACGCAGAGGTTGACGCCGTCATCCATGCACACGCTCACCAGCGACGACATGCTCACAGCCACGGGTCCGGTTTTCGATGCAATTTCCTATCACTTCTATGGCGGAGTATCGAGTCGCTGCGCAGGCTTCGGCATGACCGCAACGACATCAGCCGCGGCGGCGCTCACGGAGGATTGGCTCGCACGCACCGAGCACATCGAAGAATTCTACGGCGGCCTGCGCGATCGCTTTGAAGCTGGGAAACAAATCTGGCTAACGGAGACTGCACAGGCTGCGTGCGGCGGAGATCGCTGGGCATCGACTCCCCTGGATAGCTCTCGATATCTGAATCAACTGGGCACTCTGGCAAAGCGCGGCGTGCAAGTGCACATGCACAATACGCTGGCGGCCAGCGATTACGGTTTGCTCGATGAGAAGACATATCAGCCACGCCCAAACTACTGGGCCGCGCTGCTGTGGCACAAGCTGATGGGGACTACGGTTCTCGATGCTGGCGCATCACCCGCACCAAACCTATATGTGTACGCGCAATGCATGCGTAATCAGCCCGGCGGAACAGCTCTTCTGGTTATCAATGCAGACACCACCAAGGCGCAGTCACTCGTATTTCCTGTCGCATCGGAGCGCTACACACTTACCGCGCAAAACCTTCAGGATACGAATGTGCAACTGAATGGGAAGGAACTGGAGCTTGGCGCGGATGATACGCTGCCGGAGTTGAAGGGAATTGCAACCCACTCAGGAGCGCTAGTGTTTGCCCCGTCAAGCATTACATTTCTGGCCTTGCCTAAGGCGCATAACCCCAGCTGCCGCTAGGTTAGCGCAATTGAACCTTCGCGCCCGCCTGACTCATAATCGGCTCGCCGGTTTCGGGATGCACTGTGACGTGCTTTCCGGTCACTTCAGCATAGGCAATTACCAGGCCAGTTTTGGCACTGATCGATACTTTGCGCAAAACGACGCCTGAGATGGGCGCTTCCGGTAAGCCGACAATCGCTCCCGCAGCAGTGCTGCCAGTGGCTGTCACATTTTCCAGCACAATATCGTGGAAGTGGGGAGTGAGCCGGGTGACGGGTTGCGCCGTTTCCGTGCCCGGCGGAAGAATTTTAGGATAGTACTCGCTGATTACCAGAGCGTTCTTCACGTCCTTCATCGTAATGTTGCGGAAGAGCAGATGGCTGACATCGTTGCCTCGGTCGCGGTTGGCCTTGACGCGAATGCCGTTGTCCGTGCCCTCAAAATGAATGCGCTCGGCGCGGATGTTCTGCGCTCCCCCGGCAATCTCGCTGCCGATGGAGAGGCCGTGTCCGTGCAGAAAGGTGCAATCGGTAATGGTAATGTTGCGGCTGGGATCGTCCGGCCCCGGAGAATTGATGGGACCTGATTTGATGGCGATGTTGTCATCGCCCACGTCGGCAAAGACATGGTCGATGACCACATTAGAGGAGGAGAAGGGATCGATGGCGTCGGTGTTAGGCGAGCGTGCAGGCGCCAGAACCCTGATGTTGCGAATGATTACATCGTCGGAATAATAAGGAACCAGTTGCCACATGGGCGAATTCTGAATGGTGACTCCCTCGACGCGGAGGTGCTTGCAATGATCGAAGATGATAAGCTTGGGGCGCGGATGACCCGAGCCAAGGACGCCGGCATTTTTAAGGGCGCGCGCCTCCTGCCACCAACTCTCACCATTGCCGTCAATCACGCCTTCGCCGGTGATGGCGACATTTACGGCGTTGACGGCGCCGACCAGCGGTTGCAGATCGGGCAGATGAAACATGGTTATGGGCGGATAGTCCGCGTGGTCGGGAGAGCCAAGCAGCGTGGCGCCTTTGTCCAGTTGCAGCGTGATGTTGCTCTTGAGCATGATGGGAGCGCTCAGATAGGTGCCGGCAATCAGGTGAACCGTGCCGCCGCCTTGCTTATCGCAAGCGTCGACGGCCGCCTGAATTGCTGCTGTATCTTTGCTAACCCCGTCGCCCTTCGCGCCATATGTGCGCGGATCGCAGCCAGAGGATGAACCGAACGCGTTAGTCGAAACGGCCGTGAAGACAGCTACTATCGTGAGTAACAACCAACTATGTTTGATGGATAATCTACGCCGAACCATTCCGACTCCTCGCATACCGGATTGATCTTTTATCAGCATACGACATACAGGCGTGGGTAATAAGTAGATTCGATCAGGCTGGAGACGATGACCTGGTGTATGCCAAGATGATAGAAAGAAGAGATAGCTGGAAAGAGGCCGGGGAGACAGGCATGTCAGGCAAGAAGATCGATTTATTAGCAGGCCTTGCGGCCGTATTGGTTCTGGCAAGCGGGCTGGTTACTCCCGCGCAAACGGCAGGCCAGGCGTGGCTGCGATACGATGACTCGCACAGCCGAATCTTCATACCCGTCAAGGTGCGCGCTCTGGGAAATGGCGCATTGGAGAAATCCGGCGTTGAGGAACTGCAACGCAGCCTGCCAACAATCTCCGACTTGGGGCTGACGGCGCGCACGAGGCAAATCATCGGCGGGGAAACCATCATCGGCACGGTGGAGGAAGTGCGCAAGGCCTTTCCGGAGCTGCCGGTGCCCACAGATCTTGAAGCGGAGGGCTATTGGATCTACTGGAGCGGCGCCAGCGCCGATCAGACCCTGATTATCGCCGGCGCGGATCAGCCTGGCGTTCTTTACGGCGTC
>Ga0181520_10002457_pt1 | contig 34312 bp, 16 predicted proteins | sample PEATcosm2014_Bin_29_FD_132451 | JGI IMG/M metagenome (GOLD analysis project Ga0181520, IMG submission 132451) | Peatland microbial communities from MTU Mesocosm Facility, Houghton, MI, USA - PEATcosm2014_Bin02_30_metaG | ecosystem: Environmental > Terrestrial > Soil > Wetlands > Peat | place...
ATGACTACTGAACAGGAACTCCGCCAGAAGTTGCGCAAGATTTCCGCGCTGTTCGAGGGCGCCACCACCGCTGGGGAACGCGACGCGGCGGCTGCGGCAATCGACAGGGTAAAAAAGGCCTTGGCCGCGGCCGCGAAGGTGGAACAGCCGGTGGAGACGCAATTCAAGCTGATGGATCAGTGGAACCGGAGGTTGTTTACGGCGCTTTGCCGCCGCTATGGGATGAAGCCCTACCGGTATCCGCGTCAGCGGTATTCCACAGTGGTTTTGCGTGCGCCCAGGTCCTTTGTGAATAACACGCTCTGGCCTGAGTTCCTGGAGATCAAGACGGCATTGGATGAGTACCTGAACGAAGCCACGGAACGGATTATCCGGGAAGAGGTGTTCGGAAACTCCGACGAGGCCGAAGAACGGGCCGGATGAGAGCATCCGCACCCAAAGCTCTCGGGAAACATTCCTGGGGGCTAAGTCGTGCCCATTCATTTCATTGCCCTTATCGGCACGACTGAAGGGGCATCGACTGCAGTTTCTAGGGTGATTGCGGGACAGCCTTGTTCCCAATGGCTTCAACGCGGCTGGTGAAGGCGCCATCGGCAACCCGGGTAACCACTTTGGCGCCCATCGAGAGCTGGCTCGTCGATCGCACCACTCCGCCTTCGGCAGTCAGCACCAACGCATAGCCCCGGTCTAGAACGGCGAGCGGCGAGAGCGAATGAAGGCGGGCGTCAAGGGCGCGCAGGGCCGCTCCTGTAGCGTGGAGGCTGCGCTCGAGCGAATGGTGGAGGCGAGTCTGCCCCGCCACCAACCGCTCCCTGGCCTTGGCCAGCCCCTGGCGGGGATCGTGATGAAGCACCGCCGCGGTCAGCGTGGCGACCCTGGCCTGGCGTTGTCGCAGTTGCAAGGCGATTGCCGCATCTTGGCGCATGGTCAGGTCGTCGAGGCGCTGCGCCAGCCTATGCAGCAGCATGGCCATGCGCGACTCGGCGCGGCTGACTGGCAGGCGCGTGAGACGCTGGCTGGCCTGCAACAGATGGAAACGTGCAGCGCGCTCCAGACGATGTGCCATGGTAGCCAGATGCTCGGCGATCTTGTGCTGTGCTTCGGTAATCAGCTCGGCTGCCGCAGAGGGCGTTGGAGCGCGCAGGTCGGCGACGAAGTCGGCGATGGTGAAATCGGTCTCATGTCCAATGGCCGAGACCACCGGCAGGCGCGAGGCAGCGATGGCACGCGCCACGCGCTCGCTATTGAATGCCGCCAGATCCTCCAGAGACCCGCCGCCGCGGGCCAGCACAATGACGTCGACCCGACTTGCGTCGCCAGCATCCGAACCCGCCAGCCGCGCGGCGTTGAGTTGCGTAATGGCAGCCTCAATCTCGGCCGGAGCCTGATCGCCCTGCACCGACACGGGGAAAACCAGAATGCTCAGACCTGCATGGCGGCGCGCCACAATGTTCAGAAAGTCGCGAATCACTGCTCCGGTTGGTGAGGTCACGATGCCCACAGTCCGCGGAAACGCCGGCAAGGGCTTTTTGCGTGCCGCCTCGAAAAGCCCCTCGGCCTTGAGGCGTTCCTTCAGCTGCTCAAAGGCCAGTTGCAGGGAGCCGGCGCCCACCGGTTCCATGGCCTCGGCCACCAACTGCATCTGTCCACGTTGTTCATAGACGCTGACGCGGCCGCGAACCAGAACATGCAGACCGTCTTCCGGACGAAACCGCAAAAGCATCGCCTGACGCCGGAACAGCACTACCGGAAGCTGCGCCTCGGCGTCCTTGAGCGTGAAGTATACATGCCCGGACGGGGCAGGGCGGAAGTTGGAGATTTCCCCCTCGACCCAGACATCGCCGAACTCCTGTTCCATCAGTTCGCGCGCCTGGCCCACCAGTTGCCGCACGGGCCAGATTCGTCGAGGGTTTCGCGGAGCCTCAAAGGTGAGGTCGAGCTGCGGCGCGAATGGGTCTGACGGTTTCACTTGAAACAAGTGTAACTGTTGAAGAACAGGGATCGGAGATCGAGGGGCAGCCTCCGCGTTCGTCTGCCCGAGCTTACCGAGCGACGAGTCGGCCACGCGTTGCTATTTTCGGTTTTCGACGATCGACCGCAAGAGTGCCGAGATTTGCGCCAACCGCGCCGCGGCGGTAGGGTCGGTCTCCGGTTCGTTGGAATACAGCATTTCCGCTTCGCGGGCCAGAATGGTCCCCTTGGTAAGACCGAAGGTGCCCAGTGAACCGGCCAGCTTGTGGGCCGCGGCATTGGCTTCATGGCGCTGTGCCATCGTCAAGGATCCCGACGCCAGCGCAGCATCGGCGGATTCCAGCACCTCCACCCTGGCCATCATCTCAGGATGGAACTTGTCCCACATCCTGTGCAGTGCCTCGGTGATTGCGTTCTGTTCGATCGGGTCCATGCGGAAATCTCTCAGTTCCAGCCCAGCACGCCGGCGATCTGTGTGGAAAGTGTGAGCGGGTCAAATGGTTTGAAAAGAACCGCGCGTACCCCGAGATCGGCAAACCGGCGCTGATCCGAACACTGCACCTTGGCAGTCAACAACAGCACAGGAATGTTTGCAGTCGCAGGATTTTTGCGCAATTCGCGGAACGTGGTGGGACCATCCATGCCGGGCATCATGACATCCAGCAGAATGGCGTCGGGCTGGTACTCGATGGCGCGCAACAGGCCTTGGGCGCCGGAACAGGCCATTTCCACATCCCAGCCGGCTATTGTCTCAAGGCTCAGTGCGGCGACCTGGCGGATATCTTCTTCATCGTCAATGATCAGGACACGGTGGTTCATGGTCTTGCAAACCTCGGCAATGCAGAAAATCAGTTGAATTGGTCGATACGGCAAGCGCCCAAGACACTGCCATGACTGCCCCCAGGCTCTGGATGCAATCTGCAGGGCACAACTTTACTCAATGCAAACCCATTAATCAACCTGCAAATTCTCAGGCACCGGTGGAATTGCATCGGGATGGCTCAACTCCGTCCCTGTTGGGGGCCGAAGGAGAGGCGTCCCCTCCTCCATTTGCCTGGAACTGCGAAGCATGGTGAGCACCAGCGCCTCAAGCTGTTGCGGTTGAACCCGAACCTTGGTCAGAAAGTGGGTTGGACCAAGAGTCAGCTGCCGGCGTTCAGCCGGCGAGAACTCCCGGCCAGAGTAAACCACCAAAGGCAAACGTGCCAGGTTTTCGTGCTGCCGCAGCCAGTCCACAACATTGAACCCATCGCCATCCGGAAGCCCAATGTCCAGCACCAGCAAGTGGGGTTGAAAGGTGAAACAGGCGTCCAACGCGCCCTGCAGCGTGAACGCCAACTGGACTTCGATCGTGTCGCGCGCAAAGACGTTTCCGATGACTCGCGCCAGATCTTGATCGTCTTCAATGATCAGGATGCGGGCCTTCTCGCCCGGAACGCAGAGGACGCGCGCAAGTTCTCGCAACAGGGCATCCTCATTCACCAGCTTGGGCGCCCAGCCGGCGTTTTCGGCCGGCATTTCAGACGATAGCTCAGCCAGCAACTCCGCCGGTGGTCTGTTGTCCACGCTCAGCAAAACGACCGGGGTCCGGGATTCCGGGTCGAGCCGCCGGAGCAGGGGCAGGATCTCCCACCCATTCATGCCGTCCAGCGAAGTATCCAACAGGATCGCTTCCACGCCCTGGTGTGCCGCCTCCAGGGTTTGCTCCACCGTCGACGTCTCCACCACCCGGTACCCGTGCCGGGTCAACTGGGCCGCGATCTGCGGCCGCGATGTGGGATTGGCATCGGCCAAAAGGACTGTTCCCTGGCCGGGTTCATGGTCAAAGGCTGAAGGGGGCGGTTCAATTGTTCCCTTGGGCGCTGCCTTGTAGGGCAGAAAAACGCGGAATGTCGATCCCCGCACCGGATTGCGCTCTGCCCAGATGCGTCCCGAGTGTTGCAGAACGATGGTCCGGCAGATGGCCAGGCCCAAGCCGCTTCCACCCTTTTGCCGGGAGTCCGACGCATCCACCTGTTGAAAACGCCCGAAGATAGCCTCAAGCTTATCGGCAGGGATGCCGCGCCCATGGTCGATGACCGAAATGGTGACTCCCGACGTACCGGGCCTGAGCATCACCGAAATCGTGGAACCCGGCGGAGAGAATTTGATGGCGTTGGAAAGCAGATTCGTGAGCACCTGCAATAGACGGTCCGGATCCGCCGCAATTTCCACCTGCGTGGCGTCGTGGATCAGTTGCACTCCTGCGGTCTCGGCTACCGGGGCCATGCCGTCGATGCCTTGACGCACGATTTCGGCCAGTTGCACGGGCCGAACAGTAAGCGGTTCGCGCCCGCTCTGGATACGTTCAAGGTCGAGAATGTCGTTGATCAGTCGAACCAGGCGATCTGAGTTGGTGAGGGCGATGCGCAGCAGGTTGGCGGCCTTGTCGTTCACCTGTCCCAGCACCCCGGACGAAAGCAGTCCCAGCGCTCCGCGAATCGAGGTCAACGGCGTGCGCAGTTCGTGGCTGACGGTGGAAATGAACTCGTCCTTGAGCCGGTCAAGGGCATAGCGCTGGCTGATGTCTCTGAAGCTGAGCACCGAACCCGATAGGCGTCCCTCGTCGAGAATGGGGGTGAGGAAATACTCGGCAGGGAAGGAGCTCCCATCTGCGCGGTAGATTGTGTCCTCGCCGGCGGCGGCCATCTGGTGGCCTGTGGCGCGTCGTAACGGACAATCGTCGGCGCAGCGACCGCCGTTGGACTCGGAGCCGTGCAGCAAATCGTGCACCGGTTTACCGGTCAAACTCGCTGAGGGAGCCCCCATGAGACGTGCCGCGGCAGGGTTGGCAAAGCTCACCAGGCCCTGGCGGTCGATTCCGCAGATCCCGTCGGCAACCGAGTCAAGCAGGATCTCCTGTTGCCGGTAAAGGCCTTCGGCGCGGCCTTGTTCCTGCGAACGGGCAAGCATTTGGCCCAGTGAGGCTGCCACCGTTTCCACGGCAGCCAGTGCTTCGAGGTCTTCGCGAAGCATCGAACGGGAGTAGAACTCCAGCACTGCCAGCACCTTGTTTCCCACCCGAACCGGCACGGCCCAGCCCGAGGCCAAGCCTTGGCGCATTGCGGACTGCATGTGCTCGGTCAGAGGCAAGGACGCCAGATTGGCGATCCATATAGGGTGGCAATCCTCCCAGCAGCTTCCCGGCAGGTCGGCTCCGGGAGCTAGCGTGAGCCCCTGGCTCTGTTGGATGAAGCACTCTGCCTGTTGCCCGGCGGCGCCCCAGGCGGTGCAAAACTCCAACCGGTTCAGGTCGTGGCTTACCTGCCAGTGAACGGCTACATCCCATCCCTGGGCAATGCACAGGGCTTCCAGTATGCGCTTCGAAGCCACCTCGGGGGAGTTGTTTTCTCCCAGGATCTGGCTTACCCGCAATTGCAGCCCCAGTCGGTGCTCACGCGCCTTCTGTTGAGTGACGTCACGCAACAAACAGCGAATCGCCAGGGGACTGCCTGCCTTTTGCCGCTGGCTAAGACTCAGTTCCAGCTCCAAAATGCGGCCGTCGGGACTGGGGTGGCGTAGCGATGCGCCGTCAATTAACTCGCCTTGTGCAGCGCGGCGAAACAGCCCGGCAACCTCCTCACGGCACCCAGAGCTGAAAAGCTGCTCAAACGAGTCAAGTCCCAACAACTCAGCATTGCTCTTTTCGAAACAGCTGGTCCACGCAGGATTGGCATAGAGAAGCCGGCCTGACGGACTCAGCGTGGCAACCATCTCCATGGAGTTCTCAAACAGGTCGCGATAGCGCTCTTGAGTCTCGTCTACCGTGTCTTCCGGCTGGGACGCCGCGTCCTTGTCGAGCGCCGACATCTGAACACCGGTTGCTTCCGAGCCCCTTTTCGAACCATCGACCGCCAGTTTGCCGGGCTTGAGGCGAATCCCGAGAATCGTCAAGGCTACGATGGCGGCAACGCTAGCAAGAATCCCAAGCAAACTGTGCCGCGGGTCCGATGTCAGGCGCATCGCAAGTGCCCCGGCGACCAATCCTAAAATCAAGGGTGCATGGGGTGTCCAGAGAGTGGTTTGACGGATTGGGAAGACCCTCTTCCGGAGCGTCGGATCGGCTGAATCGGTTTTGGTCGTGACTTCCTCTTCGACCAGATGTTGCATGGCCCCCCCAGGGAGTTGCCTTCATACGCCTGCGCTCGAACTTGCCTTGGACCAAATCTCCTCCAAGGCTGCGGTAATCTTCAATAGCGATCCACAGAATGGGCAACATAACGGATGATCGTTTCACGCTATTTGCAGGTAGTATAAGCGCTTGGGCTCGCTCCCCCTACTCAAATCGAATTTGCCGGTGAAGCGACAAAGCCGGGTCGTCCAAATTGGGTCTCGCGGTGTATCTCTGGCAACGGCCGAGTCCGCCAAGCTCCGTTCCCCTTGGCCACGCAACATAAAAGGACGCCCCTTTGTTGTTAGCTGCGGTTGCTGTGCTGAAGCAGTCAACCAAAGCCAACAGGGAGGAGCACCCAGATGAACAGTGTGCGATATGTCGGGCTCGATGTCCACCGGGACACGATTTGGCCCGGTGCGCGCGGCGACGTTGATCGGGCGGGTACAAACGCCGCACCGCTTCCGCACCAAGCGCCAGTTCTGGGCCTACTGCGGGCTGGCGCTGGAGATGCGCGACAGCGGCGAATACCGCGTGGTCAACGGGCAAGTGGAACGGAGAAAGAAGCCGGCGCAGATTCGCGGGCCGAACTGGAACCACAACCATGACCTGAAGAATCTGTTCAAGGCCGCGGCGACTTCGGCCGCCGCCTGCAACGGAGTGTTTCACGAGTTCTACCCTGGGCTGCTAAAGAAAAACATGCAGCCGGAGATGGCGCGGTTGACGCTGGCGCGCAAGATCGCCGCCATCGCGCTGAAGATCTGGAAGATAGGAGAAGCCTTCAACGCGGACCATTTGAACAGACAAGCAGCTTGAGCGCGCGGCCGTCCGCTGGAGAGCGGTGTTATCGCCCTTTCCAACGGCAACTGAGCGCTCGGGTTCGAGGGTGAGTATCTTTGGCGGGTTTAGGCCACTCCCTATGCGGCGAGGTCTCATGAGCCACCGTATGAAAGTGGGAGCAATTTCGACAGCTTGCATTCTGGCTCCGAGCTGAGCCAGTTGCCGGGTATTCGAACCCTCGCCGCAGCCGATATCGAGCCCCTCCAGTCCGGCGACCGGCGGCAGCAGGGCCAAAAAGGGCAGGGGTATTCAAGGCGTCGCGATACACGTAGTAGTCAGCCCGAGAGTGGCGCGTCCAAGCCTCGGCATTGGATTCCCAATACTCGGCCGCCTTGGCGACCTCCATTGGAGTCTCCTCCCGCCAGGGCGGGAACCTTTGGTTTGGATCGGGCGGGAGGATTTGCGGAATAACACGGCCGGAAGGATGGTGAGCTCGCTGGGGCTCGAACCCAGGACCCACGCCTTAAAAGGGCGTTGCTCTACCAACTGAGCTACGAGCTCGTTCAAGGCCGCTTTATCCAAACTACCACAGGGCGAAGATTGCCGCATGTTTTCTCCCCACAGTGGCGTCGTCCGCACTCTTGCCCTGCCCGGGGGCCAACTCGTGTTGTTCCAGCTTTTCCTTCGCTTTCCGATCGCAATGAAACAGGATATTATCCTGGAATAGTCCAAAATGATCATTGTCTCGCATACTACAGAAAATGGAGCGATTCGAGGCATCTTTATGGCGAAAAAGTGGTAGGCCGGTAACGTTACAAGTGTTATTGTTCTGGCAATAACGTGCGGATACGATTCTTCGAGGGGAGCTCTTCGCCTGAGCGCGTGACACCTCGGTTTCCAGACAATTGCGGGCCGAAACAAGGCCTCTGGAGAGCTAGGGGACGGGCACCGGTGGGAAGTCAAAAGGGTGGAAGATGACAGATCGCAAAGCGCTGAGCGAGCCGAATGAAACCCCGGAAGATGTGGCGACGCTCTATTCGTGGGCTAATTTGCACGGGGCCAAGTATCGGGACTTTTCAGCATCGCGGGCTCAGACTCGGGAAAATGCTCGCCTGCGGGTGCAGGAAGCGATTGAAGAAGAGCGGCGGCGCGCCCACGATGAGACAGAGGCAGCCAAAGTGGAAGAAGCGCGACGCGCTGCGGAAGCAGTGAAAGCAGCCGAAGCCGCACGCCGGTCGGAGCTAGCGGCACAAGAGGCTGCGCGCCAGGCAGAACGGCAGGCGGAACAGAGCCGGCAGCAGGCTGCGCGCCAGGCCGAAATGGATGCACAGCGGGCGGCCGAGCGTGCCGCACAACAGGCTGCGCAGCAGGCTGCACATCTGGCTGCACAGCAAGAGCTGCAGCAGCACAGCTGGCAACAACCTCGGACTGACCGCTTCTCCCAACTCGTGGCCACCAATCCCGTCGAGCCCAAAGCGCCCACTTACCCGGTGCCTCCGGTTTCCCCGCAGTCCGATTTTCCGCCATTTCCACCGTCGCAGGCTTACCGGCCAGCTCCGCCACCACAGAATCCTCCGCTGCGGGAAGAAAACTTTGTGCCCCGTGCACCCTGGGCACAAGCCGAAGCCCGGGAAACGGCAGGCCGACCGGCCTGGTTGGTGTCCGACCGTCCCGAGGAACTTGGTCAGGCTCCCCGCCAGGTCCCGGAAGATACTTTGCAGGGTTCACGCGAACGCCTGGCATCGCGCTGGTTCGCACTCAAGGGCGTTTTTGAAGATGCGCCGCCTTCCGTTGAAGTGGCCTCGGCTCCGGCGGGTGCCCGGGTTCCGGCAATGGCGGTATTCTCACTCGCCGGTGGAGTTGGCAAGACCAGCCTGGTGGCGACCCTGGGCCGCGCCCTCTCTTCGCGTGGAGAACGCGTGTTGCTCGTGGATACGGCTGCTTACGGGCTGCTTCCTTTCTTCTTTGGCGCCCGCGACCAGCGCCCCGGTGTGTTGCGGACGTTCACCCCTCCAGGGTCGAGCGGGGACGCGCCCCTCCAGATGGTCACCATCGACCCGGAAACTCTGGGGCCGGAGACAGCTGTCCAGGAAACTCTGACCACCGAGATCGGAAAGCTCTCGCGGGGCGGCATCAGCCGCGTCATTGTGGATCTAGCTACGGCCTCGGGCGCCACCACACGGCGCATCCTCAGACTTTCGCCCCTGGTGCTGGTGCCCGTGATTCCAGACATGAACTCTGTAGTGAGTGTCGGCTCCATCGATGCCTTCTTCCAGCACAACAGCACCGCGGCCGGCACCAAGGTACTGCCTTACTACGTGCTCAATCAGTTCGATCCTTCGCTGCCCCTGCACCTGGACGTCCGCGAAGTTCTTCGCCAACAGTTGGGCGATCGGCTCCTGACGTTTGTTCTGCGCCGGACTCCGGCGGTCAGCGAGGCGCTGGCGGAAGGGATGACGGTGATGGATTACGCACCGAACTCGCCAACGGCCGAGGATTTCGGAAGTCTCGCGGGTTGGGTCAAGAGCCTTTCTGCGCCTGCGGCCACCACCTATCGTGGAGTGCGTTGGAGTGAACGATGACGGCATCCGGACTTTGGCAGGATATTGGAGCTGGCGAGAATCTGCTGACCAAGTTGCTCCGCTTTCTGTTCCTCGTGGTAGGGGCGTTCGTCTTCTATTTTCTGGCCGTGCTGCCTCTCACCTGGCCCCAACAGGCGGTCTGCGGGCTATTGACCCTGCTGCTGGGCTTGGCTGTGGCGCGCAGTTCCGATTCGTACCTGGTCACCCTCACGTTGATGATGATGTCGTGCTTCTGCACGTTTCGCTACGGGTTCTGGCGCATCTCGGGTACGGTCAAATTCTTTCAAGATCCTGCCAATCACTGGGGCGCGCTGGATGCGTTTTTCATCGTCAGCCTGATTCTGGCCGAGGTCTATGCATTCTTCATTCTCTTCCTGGGGTACTTTCAGACCATCTGGCCCCTGCGCCGCGCCCCGGTGGCGCTGCCTGACAACTCCGACGAGTGGCCGCACATCGACGTTCTGATTCCCACCTATAACGAACCGCTCGAAGTGGTTCGCTATACCGCGCTGGGCGCGCTCAACATGGATTGGCCCGCCGACAGGATGCACATTTACATCCTCGACGATGGGCGTCGCAAGGAGTTCGAGCAGTTCGCTTTCGAAGCCGGCGTCGGCTACAAGATCCGTCCCGACAACACACATGCCAAGGCAGGCAACATCAACACCGCCTTGAAGAGCATGACCTCGCCCTACATAGCCATCTTTGACTGCGACCACGTGCCGACCCGCAGCTTTCTGCAAATGACCATGGGCTGGTTTCTGCGCGACCACAATCTGGCCATGCTGCAGACGCCTCACCATTTCTATTCGCCCGATCCGTTCGAGCGCAATCTCGGCCAGTTCCGCATCATTCCCAACGAAGGCGAATTGTTTTACGGAATCGTGCAGGACGGCAACGACTTCTGGAACTCGACCTTCTTTTGCGGCTCTTGCGCCGTGCTGCGCCGCACCGCGCTGGATGAAATCGGCGGCATTGCCGTGGAGACGGTGACCGAGGACGCGCACACCTCCCTGCGCATGCAGATGAACGGCTGGAACACGGCCTACATCAACATCCCGCAGGCAGCCGGATTGGCCACCGAGCGCCTCTCGGCCCATGTCGGCCAGCGCATTCGCTGGGCCCGCGGCATGATCCAGATTCTGCGCACCGATAATCCTTTGTTCGCACCCGGCCTGAAATTCGCACAGCGCCTGTGCTACTTCAACGCCATGTGCCATTTTCTTTACGCGGTGCCGCGACTCATCTTTCTTTCGGCGCCCTTGATCTTTCTGCTGCTCAATCACACCAATGTCCCTGGATACTGGGCTGCCATCCTGGCCTATGCGCTGCCTCACCTGATTCTGTCCAACGTGACCAACTCGCGCATTCAAGGCGAGCACCGGCACTCGTTCTGGAACGAGATCTATGAGACCGTGCTTTCGCCCTACATCCTGCTGCCCACCATGATGGCGCTCATCAACCCCAAGCTGGGCAAGTTCAACGTCACAGCCAAGGGGGGAGTGGTCAAAAAGACTTTCTTCGATACCAAGATCGCGCAGCCGTTTCTCATTCTGCTGTTGTTCAACTTCGCCGGAATCCTCATCTCCCTGCCGCGTTTCTTCATCTGGGACCGCGACCGGCCGGGCACCGTGGTCATGAACGTGATATGGTGCACCTTCAACATCATCATCCTCGGCGTCACCACCGCGGTGGCTCGAGAGATGAGGCAATTGCGGACCACCGTCCGCATCAGCATCGTGTCCCCGGTCATGGCCAAGCTGCCTGATGGGCGCATGATCGCCGGCGAGACCATCGACATGTCTTCCGGCGGCACCAGCATTCGGTTTTCAGAGGAATTGGACGTCATGCCTCTTACGCAAGTGCGGCTCGCCTTTCCGTTGCCGGCCGTAAGTACCGATTTGCCCGCCACCATTGTCTCTATTGAAGGTTCCGTGGTTCGAACCCGCTTTGAAGAGCTGACCATCGCCGAACAAGAAGTGTTGACCATGGTCCTCTATTCCCGGGCGGACTCCTGGCTGGGATGGGGCGAGTCGCGCGAGAGCGACAACGTATTGCGCAGCATGGGACGCATCTTCCAGATCTCCATGCATGGCCTGGCGATGACGTTCCAAAGCCTTTTCACGGGCAAAGATAAAGTGGCCAAGAGGACCAGGGTTTTACCCGCCGCCACTTCGGCCCTTGTGTTTGTGCTGGCGATGTTTGGCGCGGCGCCTGCGCAACGCGTTCAAGCCCAGGCAACGGCGCAAGGTACCGCGCAGAGCCAGGCGCAGCAAAATCCCGGGCTTCCACAGGTTGGTGCGCCGGCAAGAGCCGTGCTGCCTCCGCCGGCTCCCGGCCATTTTCGCGACATGTTCAGCCTGGAAGATGCCGGCTCTCCGCAGATTGAGCTCCACGGCATTGACAGCAGCCACAACGTCTATTTCACGCTGCCCCAAACCCACGTCGTGCGCTCCGCCAAGATCCACATCTACTACACATTTTCGCCCAGCCTGCTGCCGCAGTTGAGCCACATCAAGCTCATCATGAACGGCACCTTGTTTGCCACCGTGCAGCCCACACCCGGCCAGTCGCCCGGTTCTTCCAGTCAGGATGCCGACGCGGAATTCTCCATCCCGCCGGAACTGCTGGTACACAACAACGCCCTGACCATCCAGTTCATCGGCCACTACACCATGGTCTGCGAAGACCCCGCCAACACCACGCTGTGGTCGCGCGTGCATCGCAGCACATTCCTCAATATCGAGGGCGACCTGCTTCCCCTGGCCGACGATGTCAAGCAGTTGCCCATGCCGTTTCTCGATCCGGCTGTCATTCAGCCCCTCAGCATCCCCATCGTCTTCGCCAGCGCTCCCAGCTACAAAGCAATCCAGGCCGCAGGTGTGGTGTCAAGTTACTTTGGCCTCATCTCCGAGGCCCGTTCCGTGCGCTTTCCCGTTCACATTGGAGCCATTCCGCAAGGGAACGCGATTGTGATTGCAGAGAACTCCGGCAGTCTACCTGCCGGAGTCAGCCTGCCCTCAGTCAATTCGCCCACAGTGGCCATGCGCAACAATCCCAACGACCCTTTCGGCAAGATCCTGGTGCTGGCTGGGGCGGATGCCGACCAGGTCTTGATTGCGGCTCAGGCCGTGGCCATGCACACGGATTTGCTCAATGGGGCGCAGGCCACCATCGACACTCTCAAGCTCCAGGAAAAGCGGAAAGCAGACGACGCACCGCGCTGGGCGAGCACCGACAAAACCATTGCGCTATGGGATTACGCTGCCGCGGATCAATTGCAAGGAGACGGATCGGCCCCGCTGAATGTTTATTTCCGTGTGCCTCCGGATATCTATTACACCGGCAAGGAACCCAACGCCATCCTCAAGCTGGTCTATCGTTACAACTCGATTCCCATCGGCCCCATCTCGAGCATGCAGATCCGCATCAACAACGCGTTTCTAGGTTCTGTGCCTCTGGTTCCGGGCCAGGAAGCATCCAAGAAGATGGAGAAGGAAGAGCCGGTTCCGGTGGTGAATCTGAGACCCTTCTCCAACTCGCTCTCTTTCGACTTCACTTTTCAGTTGCTCAAGAAGGGAGGCTGCAACGACACCACGCCCATCAATATGCAGGCCTCAATCCTGCGCGATACCAATCTCGACCTGAGGTCCTATCCGCACTACGCTCCCTTGCCCAACCTTGAGATCTTCGCCAACGCCGGTTTTCCGTTCACCAAGTATGCCGACCTCGCCGAGACCACAGTGGTATTGCCCATCTCTCCGACCGAGCAGGAGATCGAAACCTTCGTTACGCTGATGGGACATTTCGGCCGACAGACCGGCTATCCAGCGCTGCGGGTCACGGTCGCGGGACCAGACGCTCTCAAACAGGGCGCCGGGACCGACTTCCTGATTCTGGGGACAGGAGACGACCAGCCAGCTTTCGACAAACTGGCCAACGCTCTGCCGGTTGCCTTGCACAGTGGCCAAGTGACAGTCCACGATACCCAGGGCTTTTTCTCACCGCTCCATCATGCCTGGTGGAAGGCCGAAACCAACGAACACACCGAATCCGGAGACTTGACCGCCAGCGGCACGCCTGACGCGGTGATCGAGGGAATCAAGTCTCCTTACGACACCGGCAAGGAACACAGCATTGTGGCAATCCATCTGAAGGACGCAGCCAACTTTGAGCCCTTCATGGCAAATTTTCTTCGCGTTCAGCAGGCGAGCGACATTTCAGGTTCAGTGTCGGTGCTGCACGGAGCCCAGTTTCAATCCTTCCGCATCGGCGCAGTTGTTTATCATGTGGGCGAACTGCCGCCGTGGACACGTTTAACGCTCTGGGTGGTGCAGTACCCTTGGTTTGTCTCGCTGGTGGTTTTGCTTCTGTGTTTCCTGGCAGCCATCTGGACGCGGCAGTGGCTCCGCCACAAGGCCCGTGCGCGCTTGCGGATGACCGAGGACTAGGCCGCGTGCAGACAAGAGTAGAGTTATGGATGGCGCCGAAAGCCGGCGCCATCCGTTGAATATGGAGCCCTCTTTGTCGGAGTTGGATTTATCAGGCTGCGGAAAGGCGTTTTCTGAAGCCTACGTGTGCCAGGGCAGGACTTTAGTCGCGCCGCAATTGCCTTCATCAAGGGGGCTTTAGCCGCTAAGGGATGTTTTTGGCTTGTTCTCGCAAGTACCAGCTTTCTTGCAGCCCGTCCATGCCATACCAAATTCGAAACATCAATGCCGAGAGCGACAATGGAATGAGTCATACATCCATCATTGGAGAAATGTAGAGATGAATCTGCGGAGATCCCGGTTAGCGAAGCGACTAATGCTTGGCGTGCTTCTGCTGATGCTCTGTGCTACCGGCGGGTGCAAACAAGGCCCCTGGTCTCTTTGGGAATCCTATTCGGCTCGATTTATCGACGCGCAAGGCCGGGTCATCGATCCCCAGGGCGCCGGCCGCACCACCTCTGAAGCGCAAGCCTATGCCATGTTCTTTGCCCTGGTCGACAACGATCGGCCGACCTTCGATCGGCTCCTGACCTGGACCCAGGCCAACATGGCCAAGGGCGATCTGCAGGCCCACCTTCCAGGGTGGTTGTGGGGAAAGAGCGCCACCGGCGAATGGAAGGCGTTGGATGCAAACTCAGCGTCCGATGCCGACGTTTGGATTGCCTATACGCTGATCGAGGCGGGACGCTTGTGGAACGATCCCGTGGACACCAACCTGGGCCGCCAGATGATGGCCCAGATTGCGCGTACCGAAGTGGCGGAATTGCCCGGGTTCGGCACGGTATTGATGCCCGGTCCCACAGGCTTCCAGCATGACCGCATCTGGACGGTCAATCCAAGCTACATGCCTCTGTTCCTCTTCAAGCGCCTGGCGCAGGTAGACCCCGCCGGACCCTGGGGACAAATCGCGCTGGGCATTCCCGGCCTGTTGCGGCAGAGCGCCCGGCACGGCTTCGCGATGGATTGGGTCGACTACATTCCCGGCGATGGATTCTACCCGGCCACGGCCCATCCCGGCGTTTCGCAACCCGGCAAGCAGCCCGAAGCGCCGGTTGGGAGCTATGACGCGATCCGGGTCTATCTCTGGGCGGGGATGCTGGATGCTCACGATCCTGCGCGTGTAGAGGTTTTAAATGCCATTCCAGGAATGACCGGGTACCTTGGCAATCATGGTGCCCCCCCCGAAAAGGTCAGTGACCAGGGCGTTCCGTTGGAGCAAGATGGACCTGTGGGATTTTCCGCGGCGGTGCTTCCGTACCTGAGAACCGATCCGGCTTTGAGCAGATTGAGCGCGCAACAGACCATTCGTATGGCCGGGCAGAAGGATTCCTCTTCCGGATTGTACGGGAAGGACTTAACATATTACGATCAGAACCTCGCCCTCTTTGCAACCGGCTTTCTCGACGGGAGATTTCGGTTCGGCTCGGGTGGAGAAGTGAAAGTGGATTGGACGCACTCATGAGGGTTGGCGGTGGGGGACTGGCAAGGCTTTCGATCGGTGTGGGCTGTCTGGCGCTCGTGCTCCAGGTTGGGCTCGCCCAAAAGAAACCCGTGGGCGCTACTCCGGACTCCACGCGCGCAGTTCTGATTCAAAAAGCGCATGCCCTGGAATCCCGCGGACGGCCCGACATGGCCATCCAGTTGTGGCAGCAGATCCTGCTCTCCGATCCCCAAAATGCCGAATCCCTTGCGGGCTTGGCCCGCGACTACAAGCTGATGGGCACGGCAGACAAGTCCGGTGAAGCGCTTGAGCGGTTGCGCCGCCTCAACCCGAACGATCCGAATATCTCCATAATCGAGGCCATGCCCAGCACCCGGGCACAGAGCGACCAGCTGAAACAGGCCGGCGAATTGGCGCGCCAGGGCAAATCCGAAGACGCCATGCGGGTGTACAGGTCTCTTTACGGCAACAAGCCTCCGGACGGCGACATCGCTTTGGCCTACTACCAAACCCTTTACGGCACCGACGCCGGCAAACAGGAAGCTATCGCCGGAATGCGGGCCCTGGCGCAGCGCAATCCCGGCGATTCGCGGTTTCAGATCGAGTTGGGCACCATGCTGACCTATGAAGGCAGGACCCGGCCCGAAGGCATTCGCATCCTCAGGCAGTTTCCCAAGGATTCCGACGCTGAGACTGCCCTGCGCCAAGCGCTGATCTGGGATGCGGCCAATCCAGGCTCGGCGGCAGAGTTGCGCCAATACCTGAAAGACCATCCCCAGGACACCGAATTGATCGGGCATTTGAAGCAAGACGAAGCCAAGCTTGCGCAGATGAATTCCGGCATCGCCCGCACCCCCGCGGAACGGGCGGCCTTCGCGGCGCTGAATGCCCACCAACTCGACGAGGCTCAGGCCCGTTTCAGCGAAATTCTGCAGACCGAGCCGGACAACGGACGCGTCGAGGCCGGCATGGGCTTTCTGCGCATGCAGCAGAAAAACTTCGGCGGCGCCATCAGCTACCTTACCCAGGCCGAACAGAACGGATACACCGCCCAGGCTGTCGAAGATGCTCTTTCCACCTCGCGGTTCTGGTTCACCATGGGCGAGGCAACCCAGGCCTTTGACGAGGGCCAACTCGACCTGGCCGCAACCAAGTATCAGGCTGCCCTCGACATGCGTCCGCGCAGCCCCGAGGCGCTCAATGGCCTGGCCGGCCTGCTGACGAAGCAGGAGCAGTATTCCGCCGCCGCCCTGGTCTACGAGCAATTGCTCCGGGCTCAGCCCGGTTCGGCCGATGCCTGGCGCGGCCTGTTTCTGGCCTATGCGCGCGACGGCCAGAACGATAAGGCTCTCGCGCTGTCAACCCGCTTTCCCGGCCCCGTCAAGTCCGCCATGGCCAAGGATCCGGAGTACCTGCGTACCTTGGCCACCATCTACCACGCCCAGAATCGCCCCGCGGACGCTCAGCGGGTGCTGGCACAGGCGCTGGCATTGCCGTTCCCTGACAACGGCACAAACCTCAAGACCGACACCAAGCTGCAATATGCCGGCATCCTCATGGAAGCCAAGCGCTTCGATCAGGCCGCCGAGATGTATACACAGATCCTCTCCGACGACCCCGACAATCTCTCCGCCTACATGGGCATCGTCAGCGCTCACCACCAGCAGGGCCAGGACAATCAGGCCATCGCCGACGTGGAGAAGATGCCCCCGGCCGCCTACGAGAGCGCCTTGGCCGATCCCGGCTTCCTGTCCATGTTGGGGGCCATTTATCAGCAGGCCAATCAGTTCGAGGTCGCCCAGGGCTTCCTGGAGCGCTCCGCAAAGATCGAGATTGCAGCTGGAGGTCAGCCCAGTGTCGCGCTCCAACTGCAGATTGCGGCCATCGACCTCCAGCGCAACAACACCGCACAGGCCTATGCCATCTACCGCCAGGTGCTGTCGGCATATCCCGATCGCGTCGATGCCTGGAAGGGCCTCATCAACACATTGTTGGTCACCAACCGCAGCAACGAAGCCCTTGAGGAGATCGCGGTCATTCCGGCGCCGGTGCGCAAGCAGTTGGAGATGGACATCGACTTCGTGCAGAGCGAGGCAAGTCTCTATGCAGCGGCCGGCGACATCCCGCACGCCACCGAATACATGAACCGCGTGCAATCGCACTATGCCGCACTCAAGACCGCGCCGCCCGCCACCATCGAGATTCAGAATGCATGGCTGTTGTTCAATACCAAGAACGATCGCGCGCTCTATCCCGCGTTGATGCACCTGGGAAGCCGTCAGGATCTCACCATTCCGCAGCGCGAGACGGTGCAGGATATCTGGGCCAACTGGAGCGTCCGCCGGGCAGCCACGGCCACTGAAAACGGCAACCTGCAGCGTGCGGTCGATATTCTGGACGCCGCTTCCCAAGCCTTCCCTGACAACCTGACCGTGCGTAAGGCCGTGGCCGGCGGATACGTCCAGGTTGGCCGGGCCAAGGAATCCCTGGCTCTGTTCAAGACCATCCCCATGCAGGACGCCAGCGCCGGCGACTTTCAGGGAGCCATCGGCGCGGCCCTTGCCGCCAACGACAAGGCGCAGGCAGAGATTTGGCTCCGCCAGGCCCTGGACCGCTTCCCGCGCGATCCCGCCATTCTGTCTCTCGCCGCCCGCTTTGAGCAGGCCCGCGGCGATCATCAACGCGCCGCCGATTACTGGCGCGCTTCTCTGGCCTCCATGCCGCAGATGTCGCCCGCTGCCAAATTGGCCCACACCCTGGTCTATCCCGAGCAAGACACCCGTGCCCGCCGCGCCGTAACAGCGGCCGACCTGCAACGTCTGCTGGATCCCAACGCCGAGCCCTTCGCCAAGACCACCAAGCTGCCCCCGCTGCCCGCCTACGGCGCGGACCCCTACAACGGCTCGGCCCCCGTGGTCCTCAACCAGCCGCAGCAAGCCCAGCGCCCGGCCCAGTGGATTGGCGTCACCTCTGCCCCCGACACCAGTGCCTATGCCTCCCCGTCCAACATCGCCGTGACCCGGGTTCCAGTCGAATCCAGCCAGCCGGCTTATACACAGCAGAGCCCAGCGCCCGCCGACGCCATTCCCGGCTACAATGCACCCACCCCGCGCACCTCGCCCGATCTGTCCAACTACATGGGCAGGATGCATGTGCCGGAAAAAGACAAGAACATCGCCGCACCGCCCGCAAATTCCTCACCCTACGTGCCTGGAGCCGTCGAATTCGGTTTAGGCGCGCAGAATCCTCCCCAGCAGATCGCCGCCGCCCAGCCTCAAGCGCAGCCTTATCAATCCAGCGCGCAAGCCGCCCAGCCCCCTGCGGTCGCCCACACCCTTGCAGGCGATGCCTGGAAGGGCCTGATCTTCTCCCTGCTGGCCAATAACCGGCCCCAAGAAGCTCTTGAAGAAATCTCCAAGATTCCGCCCGATGTGCGCCGCAGCCTCGATGCGGACATCGAATTCGTCCAGGCCCAGGCCAGCATCTATAGCGCCCTCGGCGATGTGCCCCGCACCCAGGAGTTCCTCAACCGCGTCGAGAACTACTACCTGCTGCGCCGCGCTCAGGCGCCCTCCGGCATCGAGGTCCAGCACGCCTGGCTGCTCTACAACACCAAGGACGATCGCGATCTCTATGCTCTGCTCCTCCGGCTGGATGCCCGCCAGGATCTGAGCCCAGCGCAACGCCAGGATGTGCAGACCCTCTGGGGCAACTGGGCAGCGCGGCGCGCCCTCGCCGCGATCGACAGCGGAAATACCCAGCTTGCCGCCGAGATCCTCGATTCCGCCATGGCTGAATTCCCCGACAGCCCCAACGTGCGCAAAGCGGTGGCCGGCGGCTATGTGAAGCTGGGCCGCGCCACCGAGGCTTTGGCCATCTTCAAGGCCATTCCCATGCAAGAGGCCACTGCGGCCGATTTGCAGGGCGCCATCGCAGCCGCTCTGGCCGCCAAAGACATGGCCCAGGCCGAAGCATGGCTGCGCCAAGCTCTGGCCGCCTATCCCCACGAAGCAGGCATCCTGGCCTCTGCCGCCCGCTTTGAGCAAGCGTCCGGCAACAATCAACGCGCCACAGATTTCTGGCGAGCGGCCCTGGCCGCCATGCCGCCGGGCTCGTCCCTCTCCGGCCTCGATCAGGCAATCCCCGGCGATGGCCAAAACGGAGTCCGCCCCCTCACTCCTCCCGGTGACTTGCGGCGTCTGTTGAATCCCAACAACCTGTCCGGCGCCCAACGCACCACCGATCTCCCGGCCTACCGCCCTAGCGGACCGTCGAATCAATCGGGCGCCTGGCAGCAGCCCGCATCGCCCGCGCAGTCCAATTCTTGGCCCAGTTCAACCTCGGCCTCGTCCTTACCGCTTCCGCTTCCCCCCCAGTCCAATCCCGCCGCGGCCCAAAGCCCCCAGCAGAATCAGCCCAGCCGCGCCCCTGTCTACATTCCACAGAGCTCCACGCAGAGCACCCCTCCCAGCCAGCCCAGATTCGTTGAACAAAAGGCGACCCGGCGCGCGACCATCAAGCCGGCCACGAACAACCAGCAAGCGAGCAGGAAGGCCGACGTCATCACTGGAATCAAGGCCACCTCGAGCCAGCCCACCTACACCGGTCGCATAAACCTGCCTCCCTCCGAAGAGACCGTCAATTCCGCGAATTCCGGCGACACCGCTCCAGTTCTGCAACTGGCTCAAAATGCCCCTCCCACGCAACCGGCACCGACACCCAGAGTGTCTCTGAAACCGCCGCCGACCAAGCCGGCTCACGCACCCAATCCGAACCAGGGACTGCGCATTACCTCCCAGCCGATGGAAAACCTGGCAGCTCAAACTCAGACCTTGTTCTCTGACCAAACCGATAGCCAACTCCTGGAAGGCTCGGCCAACCAGGTTCACGCCATCGCCAATTACCCGGCGCGCCCGGCTCCGCAACGGCCCCAGACGCCTCCCCCTACTATTCAGTACTCTGTGGCGCAATACACACCCTCCGCACAGGAGGCCGCCACCGGCGCCTATTCCGCGCCGAAGCAGCAGACCACGCAGCCTCAGGCTCCCCAGCCCCAACAGACCACCCAGCCTGCCCCCGCACCTGCGGCCCCCACCCCCACTCGACCCAGAAAGCGGGCCAGGAAATCCGCGGCTCGGGCCCCGGCGCCAGCCGGCAGCCAGGCTCCCACTTTAGACAATGCGCCTGCCGTGCCCCAGAACCCGCAGCAGGTTGAGATCCCCACCGAGTTGCCTCAGGCCCCGGCGCCCGCCACCAGCACTACCGGCCTTTCCGACGAGGAACTGCAGCAGCGTAGCCTGCCGCCCCTGCGCGGCCCATGGGTGCGCGTTCAACGCGACAACCGCACCGTCAGCCCCCGCGATGAGGCGGAAATGCAGTTGCGCTCCATTGAGAGCGGCTACAGCGGATGGGTCGGCGGCACCGGCTTGATCAATTACCGCAGCGGCGATCTCGGATACGACCAGTTGGCCGCCCTCGAAGCACCATTCGAAGTGTCCTTCCCCTTGGGCTACGGCGGCCGTTTGGCCATCGTTGCCAAGCCCGTGTTTCTTGATTCCGGCCAGGCCGATGGCAACAGCGTCATCACCGTGCAGGAGTCCACCACCGCAGGCTCCAAGCTGGTCACCATTCCCCAGCCTATCGGAACCCTGACCGCAACCGATACCACTATTCCGCTGCAACAGAATGCAGTCGGTATCGGCGGCGAGTTGCAATTGATCTTCCCGCACCTGGCGCTGGCTGGCGGATACACCCCTGCTGGCTTCCTGGTTGCCACTGAAACCGGCCGCGCCATGTGGAAGCCGGGAAACGGCCCCATTACTTTCGCCTTCTCGCGCGATTCGGTCAAGGATACGCAGCTTTCGTATGCCGGTCTCCGCGATCCGGCGGGCGACTCGCTGGGCAGCCAGGGTCAGATCTGGGGCGGTGTCATGGCCAATCAGGGCAATATCCAGTTCTCGCGCGGCGATGCCGAGTCCGGATTCTACCTCGGCGGCGGCGGCCAGTATCTCACCGGCTACCAGGTTCAGACCAACAAGCGCTTCGACGGCGACGGCGGAGCCTACTGGCGCATCCTCAGCTCGCCTGAAAACGGTACCCTCAGCATCGGCGTCAACTTCTTCGGCATGCACTATGCGCAAAACGAAGACGCCTTCACCTACGGCATGGGCGGCTACTTCAGTCCCCAGGCCTACTTCCTGGGCAACGTACCGCTCACCTGGAATGGCCACTACCTGACCCACTGGCACTACAACATCCTCGGCAGCCTCGGTGCTCAGGCTTTTCAGGAAGACGCGACCTCCTTGTTCCCACTCGCGGCCCAGACCGCTTCCGAGATTGCCCTCAACAACCCCGTGCTCCCGGCCAAGACAAGCGTGGGGCCAAACTACGACCTGCGCGGCCAGGTTGCCTACCAGATCAGTCCACATTGGTTCGCCGGTGGTTTCCTCAGCGCCAACAATTCTCGCAACTACTCTTCGGTTTCGGCAGGGTTTTCGGTGCGCTTCCTCTTTCGCTCGCAACCCTCCACTGTAACCACGCCGACCGGTCTCTTTCCCAGCGACGGCTTGCGGCCCTTCCTCGTCCCATAGCGCTGCGAACCGGTCGATCCAGAGAGGAGCGGCGCTCCCGTACGCTCCTCTTTCGCTTTCCGGGCAATTTCTCCCCTACCGCGCCGGTCCAACCAGAACACGGAAGACCAGGGAATCGCAAGAGTCGCTCAGGCTCTACTGATCCGTGCGGGAAGAAACTCTCCGCAAGACCCGCAGGTAACTGGCAACTCTCCCATGGTGCATGAACGAATTTGTAGCGCCAGCTTCCTGGCTGGCTGTCGCGTGGGTATCCAGACCCACGCCGGACGCAGATCCCGCCGCCTCCGTGCCCGCAAACGGATCGATGAACGAGGCTCTTCTCCGGTGCTGAGGACGCGGCCAGTACAGCGGACCGGGAGGTTGTTACAGCCCGCCGATCTGGCCATGAGAATTGCAGGCGAGCTCGGTCGGCGCTCAGTCCATCACCCCTGAGAGTTCCCGATCATCGATTTTGGCCAGGCTCTTTCTCTTCAACTAGGCAGGTTTGGTAGAGTTAAGAAAATTAATAAAAACAATTGTAATAATTAGAATAATGAAGTATTGTTCTTCCTGTGATTGAAAAACAAGAAGGAGCCCGATGAGCCAAAATCACAAGCCCGCTTCCGACTGGCAGGAACTTCTCCGCATCGCGCAGGGCAGCTCCCTGGTCATTGAGCGCGTTCGCCTGCCGGAGAAGCAGATCTCTGTCGAAGGTGAGTTTCTCCTGCCCGAACTTGCCCGGCTCAGCCTCGACGATCAGGTGTTCATTACCGCCTTTCTCCGCTCCCATGGGTCGATCAAAGAGATGGAGCAGGTCTTCGGGGTCAGTTATCCCACCATCAAGGCGCGGCTCAACCGGATTGCCGGCCAGTTGCAGTTTGTCGAAACCAACCCGTCTCCATCCCGCGCGGAGGTGTTGGAGCGGCTCAAGAATGGCGAAATCGACGCCGCCGAAGCCATCCGCGCATTGGAGGCTTTGAAATGACTCCCAACTTCGCCGTCATCGGCATTCAAACTCCCGAATGGCGCTGCCCGCAATTCTGGATCCCGGTCTTCCTGTTGTGGATTCCCGTGATCCTGCTTTCGCCATTCATCTTCCTGATCCTGGTTGGCATCGCCGTTGCCGCACGAGTCACGATCTGGCGGTTGATCGGCATCCTGTGGGGCATTTTGTCCAGCCTGCCCGGAACTCATGTCCACGTTTGCAGCGAAGGCAACCAGGTGGTCGTTCGCATTTTGTAAACACCCCCTCGGCCCTCATCACCCATCTCTCTGGAGGAACGCAATGAACGAGAATCGTCGCCAAATTCTTGAAATGCTGGCCGCAGGTAAAATCACTGCGGACGAGGCGGAACGCCTGCTCGCTGCCCTGGAAGGAGCGGCCGTATCCATCAATGGAACCGATCCGGACGCCCCCGCTCCCAAGCCCAAGGCCAAGTACCTCCGCGTGCTTGTGGAGGCTTCGGACAAAGGCGGCCCAACCACAGTCAATGTGCGAGTGCCCATGCAGTTGCTCTATGCCGGTGTGCGTCTGGCCAGCTTGATCCCCGCACAGGCCCACGAGCAGTTGGACCAAGCGCTCAGCAAACACGGAGTCCCGTTGACCCTTTCGCAGATCAAGCCAGAGAACCTCACCGAGCTCATCGATCACCTCGAAGATCTCACCGTGGACGTCGACGCCAAGGAAGACAACACCAAGGTACGGGTCTACTGCGAATAACTTTAGAACAGCGGTCGAGAGCCCTCGGGAGCGCCATGTGCTCCCGAAAAGCTCGGTACGGAGGGAGACGGGGTTTTAGCAGTTTTAACCCCCGCATACGGCCAATGGAATGAGCGTGGCTTTATAGGCTGCGGAAAAACCCTTGTTTTGACCCAGAAGTTCTGAAAAGCATCCCTCGGGGGCTAAAGCCCACTCATTCTATGGGCCTTATCGGCACGCGACCCCGACCCTGAGGGTCCCCCGGTGCCCCGGTCGTGCCCTGACGCACCGAGCCTTCCCGAAGAGTTTTTCCGCAGCCTGTTCAGCCACGGAGAGACGTTGCCAGGGGGCTTTTCATCCGAGATACGCCCTATTTCCGCAGCCTGTTTAGCCGCCGCGGAAATGCCTGCGAGAATCGGAGGCTAAATGCGTTGCGTCGTGCCGCAAAGGTGGACAAGCACACCCAACTCCGCAAGCATAGCCGCCTTGGTGGCCAGTGCCTTGTCGGCCAGCTCCGCCGAAGGTGCATAGGCAACATTCACGTGGTTGGCGCGATGGCGTGCCATGAACTGATTCTGGCTGACGCCTTGGAGAACCACATGCACGATGGGCCATTGCGGCGTAGTCTCCTGCCACCGGCGCTCGGTTTCGGCTGCCGGAAGGCTCACTGCCGCGGCCCTGCCGATGTCGGCATGAAGCGCGCCGCCCTCCACAAATACACGGCTCCAAACCAGTTCGCCCGGCTTCCCGATACCCTTCAGCGATCCGCCGCCAAGCGGGAAATACATCGCCGGCTGACGTTCGCTGCGAGCCCCTGCATAGCCGCCGACAAAGTGGCTCGCCGGCGCCGCTCCTGAAATCTGCAGCAACCAGACAAAGTCGTCGATTCCGTCGCCCTTGTAGTGCTCGCCCCAACGCACATCGTGAAGGGTCGTCGACGGGTCAAGCCCCAGCGCGCTCCAGCAGCGGTTGGTAATGAGCGCATCCACGCCGGCGCACTCGTCCACCTCGTTGAAATGCAGAACAGGCTTGCCGGCAAACAGCTCGTCGCCGCTTCCTTCGGCAAATACCGGAGGACGGTCCGCGTTGTTCAGCATCCCCTCGGCCAGATCCGATGCCGCGGTGAGGTCCTTCAACCCCTGCTGATACTGGATGCCGATCAGGTCGCAACCAAACTCCCCTGCGATGCGAACGGCGGCGATGTACATCTTGCATTGCTCCAGAACCTGATCCAGCGTCAATTCTGTCGCGGGGTCTTTGCCGAGATCGAAATGAACGCCCTTTGCCACCAACCATCGATACACTGCCTCGGCTTCCGCTTGCCCAACGGTTCGCATCTTGGCGAATAGCGCGGACTGGCTGAGGCGCTCCTTGAAAACTCCAGCCGCATTCAGCAGTTCGTCGTCGATGACGGCGTTATACATCCCCATGCAACCCTCGTCGAAGATGCCCATGATGGCCTTGCGGCGCAGGTGATCGGCTGCAAGTTGGGCGCCCAGTTCTGCGCTCTCCTCCGGCAATTTGGCCGCATCGAGCGGGTGCACATGCGAATTGTCGTGCGTGATCTTGCCATCCTGCAACCATTCCGCCAGTCCGCTGAGGAAGTAGTCGTCAGTGAAATCCTTGCTCCAGATGGAGGAGAAGGGCTTTCCAGCCTTGATGAGCGACCCATTCAGGTTGAGCAGACCAACCAGCCCCGGCCACTGCCCGGACCAGTTGGCCACCGTGAGAATCGGGCCTTGATGGCTGCGAAGACCGGGAAGGACGTGATGGGTGTACTGCCAGGCCGCGGTTGCGAACACGATGCGAGCCTGGGGGTGGATGTTCATGAAGACATCCATTCCCATGCGCTGCGAGGAAATGAATCCGTGCTTCAACCCCTCGTCGTAGGCATGCGCGCGGACCAGCTTATAGCCCTTGTGTGCGAAGGCCGCGGTCAGTTTCTGCTCCATGTCGCGCTGCGCGGGCCAACATGCGCGATTGGCGGCAAGGCGCAAATCGCCGCTGGTTATCAGCAGTACTTCATTGTCAGCCGGTTTCGCTGTCCCATTTCCGTTCGATGCCATGTCGTTCATCTCCCTGCCAAAATGTACCGATTTCCACCACAGAAGAATATACAGGAGTAGACACCTTCCGGGATGGAACAACGTTTGGCTGCAGCGGCTCTCGGTTTACGCAAGAGCCCGGCGCGGAGATGGGTCCGGCTAATGTTGTATCTGTGTTTCGGAGGCGGAAGGCTTTTGCGCCACCTGCTCCGCCGTGGGCATCTGCGAGCGGTCCCATCCGCCGCCGAGTGCCTCAACCAGCGCGACTGACGCGGTCATTTGCTGCACTTGAATGTTGGTCAGAGTTTGCTGATTCGACAGAAGCGTGGTCTGCGCGATGACAAGGTCCACATAGGGATCGATGCCCGTTTCGTACCGCGCCGTCTCCAATTTCAAGTACTTCTCCGACGATTCCACGGCCGCCTGTTGGCTCCGAATCTGTTGCGCAAGAATGCGCACCTCAGCCAACGAATCTTCAACCTGCTGAAATGCCGTCAGCACGGATTCGCGATAGCCTGCCAGACTGGCGTTGTAAGTGGCGATGTACTGGTTGACGGTTGCGCGGCGAAGCCCCGCGTCGTAAACCGTTTCAGAGAGCGCGGGTCCGACGGACCAGAACCGGCTCGGCCAATCGAGAATATGCTTGATGGTTGAACTTTCAATGCCTCCGCTCGCCGAGAGCGTGAGGGCTGGATAAAATGCTGCTCTCGCCACGCCAATCTGCGCGTTTGCCGCGGCCATGCTGCGCTCCGCCGCTGCAACGTCGGGACGGCGTTCCAGCAGTTGCGCAGGAAGGCCCACCGGGATGGGCGGCGGAGATGTCGTAAATGGCTTGACCGGAATAGAAAACGTTGAGGCCGGTTGACCAACGAGCATGGCTATCGCATGTTCGTATTGAGCGCGCGCAATGCCGATGTTGAGCGCTTGCGACTGCGCGCTTTCTAACGCCGTCTGCGCTTCGACCACGGATACCTCGGTGTCGACGCCGGTCTCGTAGCGGCCTTTGGAGATTTCAAGAGACTTCTTGTCTGCTTCCACCGTGTCGTTGAGAATCCTCTGCAACATATCCTGACCGCGAATCTCAAAAAAGTATTCCGCTAGACTCGCCTGTTCCGTGAGACGCTCGTTCTCAAGATCGGCGGCACTGAGTTGAGCATTGTATTGATTCGCGCGGATCGTGTTGCGAACCTTGCCCCAAAGATCGGGAGCCCAGGAGACATCTGCAGGAAGCGCGAAGACCTGCGTCTGTCGATTGCTCGAGGTTGTCGTTGCAGAAGAACCCCCACCGGCCGACCCGGAGTTTCCCGCCGAGCCTATGTTGGCGGAAGTCTGCGAACGCGTGTAAGAAGGGCCGATGCTCACTGTGGGAAACAACTGGGATCGCGCTTCGCGGACCAGTGCGCGCGCTTGCATGAAGTTCTCAAAGGCCTGGCGGATGTTCTGGTTGTCGATATTGAGTTTCTCTTCCAGTGCATTCAACTCCGGCTCGTTGTAAATCTCCCACCACTTGCCGCGAAGCAACGCGTCTTGCGGTTCTGCAACAGTCCATCCGTCCGTCTCCTTGAACTGCGTTGGGGACTCTTTGAAGACCGGCGGAGCCGTTACTGCCGGAGGCTGGTACTTTGGCCCGACATTGCATGCGGTCGAGAACACACAGAGCGCCATAACGAAAAGTGCACCGAATGCCGTGAGTGCCTGTCGGAATTGCAAGGCTGAATTGCTCATAAGCGCTCCATGGTTCGAACTACAAAGATGCCTCTGCAGTGCCGGGGTGAAAATCATCGGCTTGCTTGCCCAGAATGCGAAGGCGCATGCGATCGAAGAAAAGATAAACAACGGGTGTGGTGTAGAGCGTGAGCATCTGGCTCACGATCAACCCGCCAACGATAGTGATGCCAAGTGGACGGCGCAATTCCGATCCCGTGCCTGTGCCAAACGCCAACGGCAATGCGCCGAACAAGGCGGCCATGGTGGTCATCAGGATGGGACGGAATCGCAGCATGCATGCTTCGAAGATCGCGTCGTTGGTGGCCTTGCCGTGCTCGCGCTCGGCCACTAGTGCAAAGTCGATCATCATGATTGCGTTCTTCTTCACGATGCCGATGAGCAGGATGATCCCGATGATTGATATGACATTCAAGTCGATTTTGAACAGCATGAGTGCGAGCATTGCGCCTACGCTTGCCGAGGGCAAGGTGGAGATGATGGTGATGGGATGCACCAGGCTCTCATAAAGAATACCGAGAACAATGTAGACGGCAAGCAACGCGGTACCCACGAGCATTGGTTCGGAAGCCAATGAAGTCTGGTAAGCCTGTGCGGTTCCAGCAAAGAATCCGCGCACGGTCTGCGGCATGTTCAACCGCTGCTGCATCTGGCTCACCTCGCGCGTGGCATCGCTCAGAGATACACCCGGCGCCAGGTTGAATGAAACAGTCACACTGGGAAAGGAACTGGTGTGATTGATGATCAACGGGGTGGTGTTGGCCTTGGCGGTGCTGACTGAGGAGAGTGGAATCACCCCCCGACCCGTCGTATTGAGGTAAACGTTCTTTAGCCCATCGGGACTCTGCCAATACGGAGGAGCAACCTCCAACACCACGTAATACTGATTCAACTGTGTGTAGATGATGGAAACTTCCGACTGACCAAAAGCGGAGTAAAGCGATTGATCCAGACTCTGCGGAGTGATCCCAAGGCGCGCAGCAGTCGGACGATCGTAGGTGAGCAACTCCTGCAAGCCGCTGTTCTGTGCGTCGGTATTGACATCCTGAAAGCCCGGGAGCGTCTTCATCTCCCGCAGCAGAATCGGTCCCCAATGACCGAGATCCTGCACGCTGTCGGATTGGATGGTGTACTGGTAGAGCGCGGCGCTTCCACGCCCGCCGATTCGCAAATCCTGCGCTGCCTGAAGAAATGCTTGCGCAACCGGCAAGCGATTGAGCTTGGGGCGCAGGCGGTTGATGATGACCGGCGCCGTAACCTTGCGAATATTGAGCGGCTTGAGCGCAATGTAGATAAACCCGCCGTTGGATTGGCCCGTATACGCATTGACATTGGCCACCGCTGGGTCGGCCTTGATCACGTTGACCAGTTGCAGCACCGAGTTATTCATCACAGCAAAGGATGCGTCCTGCGGTCCTTGCACGCCCCCGGTTATGGCTCCTGTATCCTGTTGCGGAAAGAAGCCTTTGGGGATTACGGAAATGACATAGAAGTTGAGCCCCACAACGAGCAGAAGAACGGTCAACATGAGTCCTGGATTCCTAAGAACCCACTTCAACGACCGGCTATATCCCGACAGCATCCCAGAGAAGATTCCTTCGCTGAACCGATAGGCGCGGCCGTGCTTGATGGTCTTTTCATCCTTGAGAAGGTGCGCGCACATCATCGGTGTGGTCGTAAGAGAAATAATCATCGACACCACGATGGCCGTTGACAGCACGATCGCGAATTCGCGAAAGAGCCGACCGACAATCCCGGCCATCAGGAGGATCGGAATGAAGACCGCGACCAGCGACATGCTGATGGAGAGAATGGTAAAGCCAATCTCCTTCGACCCCTGAAAAGCAGCGGCCATTGGCGACATGCCCTCTTCACGCAGGCGCGAGATATTCTCCATCACCACGATTGCATCATCCACCACAAAGCCCGTGGAGATGGTGAGAGCCATCAGTGAGAGATTGTCGATGCTGAAGCCCAACAGGTACATCACTGCAAAGGTGCCGATCAGCGATGTGGGCACAGCCACGGTGGGAATGAGCGTGGCCCGCGGGTTGCGCAGGAAAAGAAACACAACCAGGATGACCAGAATAACGGAAAGAATAAGCGTTCGCTCAACGTCGTTGACAGATGCACGAATTGTGGTGGTTCGATCCAGCACCATGGTGGTGTCGATGCCCTGCGGAATCGAAGCTTTGATGGACGGCAATGCGGCGCGAATGCGGTCGACCGTGTCAATGATGTTGGCACCGGGCTGACGAAAGATGATCACAGTGATCGACGGTATACCGTTCAAGTAGCCTGCCGCGCGAATATTCTGTGCGCCGCTCGTGACTTCGGCCACATCGGAAAGGCGAACTGCAGCGCCTTTGTTGTACCCGATCACGATGGGCTTGTATTGATCGGCCTGGTGCATCTGATCGTTGACAACGATATCGGCAGTCGTAGTTCCATCGAGAATTTGTCCGACCGCTTCGTGGGCATTTTGCTGGCTCAACACGGACTGCACATTCTGCATGGTGAGTCCGAAGCTATTGAGCAAGGTCGGATTGACTTCAACGCGCACCGAGGGTCCGGCGCCACCACCTACGCTGACCTGGCCGACGCCCTGGATCTGCGAGAGTTTCTGCGCGATGACAGAAGAGGCTTCGTCGTAGAGTGTGGGCTTGTCGAACTTGTCCGAAGTGAGGCCCAGGATGACGATCGGCGCATCGGCAGGGTTCACCTTGCGGTATGTTGGGTTGCCGGGCAGATTCGCCGGCAGATAGGTGCGAGCTGCATTGATGGCTGCCTCCACATCGCGCGCCGCGCCATCGATATTGCGGCTAAGATCGAATTGCAGCGTAACCGAAGTGCTCCCCAGGGAACTGGAGGACGTCATTTCGGTTACGCCGGCGATGTGGCCAAACTCGCGTTCCAGCGGTGTGGCGATCGAAGACGCCATGATCTCCGGGCTCCCGCCGGGAAGGCTGGCTGAAACAGAGATGGTGGGGAAATCGACTTGCGGCAGGGGAGACACGGGCAGCACTTTGAACGCAATGGCGCCTACCAGCGTAACCCCGGCTGTGAGGAGAGTTGTCGCTACGGGCCTGCGTATGAAGGGAGCGGAGATATTCATGGCTCCCCCTCTCCGTTCGCTCCTGCCTGTGCCTCGCTGCGGCGTGTGAAGCGGTGCCCGACGCGATCGAAGAAGATGTAGATCACAGGCGTTGTATAAAGCGTAAGCACTTGGCTCAGCAGCAAGCCGCCCACCATCGCAATACCGAGCGGGCGTCGGAGCTCCGAGCCCATTCCGGTGCCCAATGCCAGCGGAATCCCGGCCAGCAGCGCGGCCATCGTGGTCATCATGATGGGGCGGAAGCGCAACAGGCTCGCCTCGTAGATTGCATCGCGGGAGTTCATGCCGCGTTCGCGCTCTCCTTCCAACGCAAAGTCGACCATCATGATTCCGTTCTTTTTCACAATGCCGATCAGCAGGATGATGCCAATGATGGCGACGACGCTGAGATCCTGCTTGAACAGGATGAGGGCCAGCAATGCGCCCACTCCGGCCGAGGGAAGCGTTGAGAGAATTGTGATGGGGTGAATGAAGCTCTCGTACAAGACTCCCAGCACAATATAAACAGCGGCCAGCGCCGCGATGATCAGCAGGCCTTCGTTTGACAGCGAACCCTCAAACGAAGCGGCGGTCCCCTGAAATCCCTTTTGCACGCTGATGGGCATGTTGAGAGAATTCGCGGCCTTTTCGATCGACGTGATTGCGCTGCCCAACGACGCCCGCGGAGCAAGATTGAACGACACAGTGACGGCGGGAAACTGCCCTTGATGATTGATTGAAAGCGGCTCTTGCGAACGCTCGACATGCGTGAAAGCACTCAGTGGCACAGCCTCGGAAGCAGTTGAGCCGTTGACAGTGTTCGGCGAGGATGTAGTGCCGCTGGCGCCCACACCGGATGAAAGCGCATTGGACGGAGTGGTGCGCACCGTGGAAGTCGGAGTGTAAGCCGCGGTGGTCGTAGTAGCGTTGGAGCCAGCTGACGATGACCCTGAAGACGCAAAGGACGAAGACGCTCCTGGACCCGAGGTGCCCGAGGATGCATTGGTACGAATGTAAAGATCCTGAAGCCTGGCCGGGCCCTTCTGCGACTCCGGCGTAGACTCCAGAATCACATGGTACTGATTCAACTGCGTGTACATGGTGCTGATCTGGCGCTGGCCGAATGCGTCATAGAGGGTGTTATCGATGGTTGATGGGGCGATGCCGAGGCGCGAAGCGGTGACGCGATCAATCACAAGCGATACGGCCAGGCCGCCGGTTTGCTGGTCCGTCGCCACATCCGCAAGTTGCGGCAACTGCTTCATCTTGTCCACCAGGCGGCCCGTCCATTGATTCAGTTCAACGGAATCTGGGTCCTCAAGAGTGTACTGATATTGGGTGCGGCTCACGCGATCGTCGACTGTGATGTTCTGCACCGGATTCATGAAGAGCTCGATGCCATTCACTTGTTTGAGGCTCGTCTGCAGCCGTCGGATTACATCTGGAGCACTGAGATCGCGTTGCTCAATGGGTTTGAGATTGATTGACAATCGGCCGCTGTTCAGCGTGGTGTTGGTGCCGTCCGCACCGATGAACGAAGACAGGCTTTCGACTGCGGGGTCCTGCAAAACGATTTGTGCAATCTGCTGCTGCTTCTCCGCCATGGCCGCAAACGAGATGGTGGCAGGCGCTTGCGAGATGCCTTGAATCACGCCCGTATCCTGGGTGGGAAAGAATCCTTTGGGGATGACAATGTAAAGGAAGACGGTGAGCACAAGAGTAGCCGCGGCAATGAGCAGTGTAATGGTCTGATAGCCGAGCACAAACTTGAGGGTGCGTCCATAGAATGCGATCAACCGCTCAAAGAATCGTTCCGATGCCCTGTAGAAGCGTCCTTGCTGTTCCTGCGGATCGTGATGCAAAATGCGTGAGCACATCATCGGAGTCAGCGTGAGGGACACCACAGCTGACAGAATAATGGTGACGGCGAGCGTTACTGCGAATTCCCTGAAGAGGCGTCCAACCACGTCGCCCATGAAGAGCAACGGAATCAGCACGGCGATGAGCGAAACGGTTAGAGAAATAATGGTGAAGCCGATCTGCTCCGCGCCCTTTAATGCCGCCTGCATGGGTGGGTCGCCCGCCTCCAGATAGCGCGAGATGTTTTCGATCATCACGATGGCGTCGTCAACCACAAAGCCGGTGGAGATGGTCAGCGCCATCAGCGAAAGATTGTCGAGGCTGTAGCCAAGGGCGTACATTGCGCCGAATGTCCCGACAAGCGAGACAGGCACTGCAATGCTGGGGATGATGGTTGCATAAATGTTTCGGAGAAATACGAAAATGATCATGACCACCAATGCGATGGTCAACATCAATTCAAATTCAACATCGGATACCGATGCGTTGATGGCGGTGGTTAGGTCGGTGAGGGGCGTGACCTGAATGGATGCAGGCAGGTTGATCTCAAGTTGGGGAAGAACGGCTTTGACCGCCTTGACGACGCTGATCGTGTTGGCGCCCGGCTGCCGTTGAATGTTGACGATGACAGCCGGCGTCTGGTTCATCCACGCCGCCTGTTTGTTGTTTTCAATCCCGTCTACAACGCGCGCAACGTCGGTCAGCAGGACCGGCGCGCCATTTCTATACGCAACCACCACCTTGCGGTAGTCGTCGCTGGTGATCAGTTGGTCGTTGGCATTGATTTGATAGTCCTGATGAGGACCGTCGAAGTTGCCCAGGGCCTGATTCACGCTGGTGGTCACGAGCGCGGTGCGCAGGTCTTCAAGATTGAGTCCATACGAGGATAGTGCAACCGGATTGGCTTGAATGCGGACGGCGGGCTTTTGTCCGCCGCTGATGCTAACCAGTCCCACGCCGCTCAACTGCGAGAGCTTGGGAGCAAGGCGCGTATCGACCATGTCCTCGACCTGCGAGAGGGGGATGGTATTCGAGGTAACGGCTAGCGTCAGAACGGGAGCATCTGCTGGATTGGTCTTGCTGTAGATAGGCGGCGCGGGAAGATTGGAGGGCAGATAGCTTTGCGAGGCATTAATTGCGGACTGCACTTCTTCTTCTGCGATATCGATATTGAGGCTCAACGCAAATTGCAGCACAATCACCGAGGTGCCGCCAGAACTGGTGGAAGTCATCTGGCTAAGACCCTGCAATTGACCGAACTGCCTCTCCAGAGGCGCTGTGACTGTGGTCGCCATGACATCGGGATTGGCGCCGGGATAGAAAGTCAATACCTGGATGGTTGGGTAGTCGACCTGGGGCAGGGCAGAAACCGGCAGTTGGGTAAACGCGACGATACCCACCAGCAGAATTGCGGCCATCAACAGCGAAGTTGCAACCGGCCGCTGGATGAACGGCGCAGATGGATTCACGGAGCGCTGGCCCCCACCCGGTTCGATGCCGGCGCCTGCTTCGCTACCAGGATCTTGCTGCCGGCCTCGAGCTTTTCAAAGCTGCTGGTGGCGACAACCTCGCCGGGGTTAAGGCCTTCCACCGCAACCTCGCCTGCGTCGGTCACGCCGGTCTTGATGTCGCGAATGCTGGCTGTGCCATTTGCCAGGACGTAGACAAAGGCGACATCGCCATTGTGCTGAACCGCCGCTGTGGGAATCAGTGTAACTCCCAGGAGGGAATCAACCAGCAGCCTGGTATTGACGAATTGATTAGGGAAAAGCGCGCCGTCCTTGTTGTCGAACAGGGCGCGCAGCTTGACTGTCCCCGTCGTCGTGTCAATCTGGTTGTCGATGGTCAGCAATTTGCCCAACGCAATCTTGTTTCCCTGGGAGCGGTCCCACGCTTCCACTGGCAG